>Ga0129307_1000090_pt1 | contig 146220 bp, 129 predicted proteins | sample P1105metagenome_FD_94437 | JGI IMG/M metagenome (GOLD analysis project Ga0129307, IMG submission 94437) | Capybara group fecal microbial communities from Wisconsin, USA - P1105 metagenome | ecosystem: Host-associated > Mammals > Digestive system > Large intestine > Fecal | place: USA... | reverse complement strand
GCTGGCCTTCCTGAAACGGGGCCATGACATGGGCATCCGTTCCTTCACCCTGTGCGATACGGTGGGCCTGGCGGATCCGAAACAGGTCCGGGAATTCGTGAAAGCCTCCCTGGAAGAATTCCCGGATTCCCACTTCGAAGTCCACATCCACGATACCCGGGGCATGGGCCTGGTGAATACCCTGGCCGCTGTGGAAGCGGGGATCGCCGGCGTCCAGTCCACCCTGGGCGGCCTGGGCGGCTGCCCCTTCGCACCGGGAGCTTCCGGCAACACCGCTACCGAAGATCTGGTACTGATGTTCAACGAAATGGGCTACGACACAGGGATCGACTTCGCCAAGATCCTGGCCGCTGCCAAGAAAGAACACGAAGAAGTGGAAGGGAATTATTCCGGCCACAATATCAACATCCAGAACAACACCGGCTGCTGCACGCCTCCCCAGCAACATAATGAGTAAGCCGTGAGTCAGGGCTGTGGAAAGTACCGTACATGTTTGTCGGTCCTTTTCACAGCTCTTTTTTAAAAAAGGAAGAACTATTTTTGTTAGAGCTTTTTTTGAGATAAAAATGTGATATACTAAATAAATGAGAGAAAGAAAGAGAAAGCAGGTGAAGAGGGATGGAAATCTATGAAATGCCTCGGTTGGAGGGAGAAACTAACAGCGATTTCGTATATCGGAGCCTGCGGGAAAGCATCATCCGGATCACCCTCCGGCCGGGGGAAATCATCAGTGAGCCCTTGCTGCAGAACTATTTCCAGATGAGCCGCAGCCCCATCCGGGAGGCTCTCAGCATCCTGAAACATGAAAACCTGCTTTCCGTGGCTCCCAAATCCCGTACCCAGGTGGTGCTCATGAACAAGAGCCTGCTCATGGAAAGCCGTTACCTCCGGTGCGTCATGGAAGAGAAGATCCTCAAACGGATCTTGGAAAAAGACGACACGGAACCCCTCCAGCAAAAGCTGAAAAGAATCATGGACGAAGCGGAAGATGCCATGGAGCACCGGGCCTCCGCTGTCAAAGTCATTTTCGATTACGACAGCCTGTTCCACCGGACTGTTTTCGAATACGCCGGATTCAACTACCTATGGGATATGATCCGCACCTACAATATCCAGTACAGCCGGTTCCTGAACCTGTATGTGGAAGAGAAACTGTATGGGGAAAGTTTCCTGCCGGATCACCGGAGACTGATCCAGCGGATCCGGGATAAGGATTGGCCCCATCTGGAACAATACGTCAATGACAACTACGTCCATGTGGAAGGATATCTCCGGGAACTGGAAACCAAACATCCTAGTTATTTTGATAATTAAAGAGAAGGGGCTGTGAAAAAATGAAGAATCATTTTTCACAGCCCCTTTGGTCGCGGGTCGCGAGTCGTGAGTCGCGAGCTTGTTGGTTCAGACCAAAAATCCAATTTTGCAAATCCCAACCGATTTTCTCTTATCATCCTATAGAAAAAGAACAAATGATTTAAACGTCCAGGCTCGCGACCCGTGACTCGAGACCCGCGACCGGGGGTGTGAATTTTTTCACACCCCCTTTTTTTACGGCTTCTTATTGCATAAAAATTAATAATAATGTATAATTATCACTAAAGCAACCGATAAAACCCTGTACATGGGCCAATAAGGAGGAATATTTATGAAGAAGATGAAGATGTTCGCTGGAATCCTGGCCGGGCTGATGCTTTGCGTGGCAGCAGCCGGATGCGGGGGCAGTACGGGAAGCGGAGACAAGAAAACTGCGGCGAAGAAGGAACTGATCGTGGGGACGAACCCGTCTTTTGCGCCTTTTGAATTTACGGACAAGAAAGATGGCAAGGTCATGGGCTTCGATATCGACCTGATCAATGCTCTGGGCAAAAAAGCCGGATACGATAAGGTGACCATCAAGAGCATCGCCTTCGACGGATTGATCCCTTCTTTGGAATCCGGGAATATCGATGTTTCCATCACGGGGATGAGCATCACCGAGGAACGGAAGAAAAAAGTGAATTTCACGGATCCCTATTATGAATCCGGCCTGATGGCCGTGGTGAAGAAGGACAATACCGCCATCAATGGGCTGGATGACCTGAAGGGCAAGACCATTGCCGTGCAGCTGGGCACCACCGGGGCCAAATATGCGGAAACCATCCAGGGGGCTAAGGTGAAGACCTTCGATTCTTCCGACCTGGCCTGCCTGGAATTGAAGAACGGGGGAGCCGATGCCGTGATCAGCGACCTGCCGGTGCTCCAGTACTTCCTGAAACAGGGGGGCAGCCAGTACGCCAAGAGCGTGGGGACGCCCAAGAAAGGTGATTTCTACGGCATCGCCACCGCCAAAAAGAATAAGGACCTGTGCGACAAACTGAACAAAGCCTTGGCAGAAATGAAGAAGGACGGAGAATACCAGAAGATCTACGACAAGTGGTTCAAGGCGGAGTAAGAGATTGACAGAAAAAGGGGTATTGCACGTGTAAAAACCATACACGTGCGACACCCCTTTCGTCATAGGTCAGACGTCATACGTCATACGCTTTTGGAAATCAATTTTTGCAAATTGATTTTGAAATTTCAAAACCTGTTATAAGGTTCATCTGATTTTCTTACATTCGGAGCCAGCAGAGCTGGCTTCCATCGGCGTATGACATATGACCTATGACGTATGACGGGCTGCTACGTATGCGGCAGCCCCCTTTTTCTCGAAAACCAGTTGTATAAACATACGCAACGCTGTATAATGATTACATTATGAAGATGGAGGGAAGAACATGAAAAAAATCTCTGCTGTAATGTGCGTACTGGCTGCTCTGATGCTGGCTGTAGCCGGCTGCGGAAGCGATACCAAACCGGCGGCCAACGACCAGAAAGTGATCAAAGTAGGTACCGAACCCACCTTTGCTCCTTTTGAATTCCAGGAAAAGGGTTCCAAGGAATTCACCGGCTTCGATATGGACCTGGCCCGGGCCATCGGCAAGAAACTGGGCAGAAAAGTGGAAATCCAGAATATGGGCTTCGATGCCTTGATCCCAGCTCTGAATTCCGGCAACATCGATGCAGTGGCAGCAGGCATGAGCATCACCGAGGAACGGAAAAAGGCCGTGACCTTCTCCGACCCCTATTATACTTCCGGCCTGGTGGTGGTGGTCACCAAAGACAACAACGCAGTCAAGAGCATCAAAGACCTGGAAGGCAAGAAAATCGCCGTACAGATCGGCACTACGGGAGCTGACAAAGCCGCCAAGGTCTCCGGAGCCAAAGTGACTTCCTTCAACACCAATGCAGAAGTCTTCCTGGAACTGGAAAACAAGGGCGTGGATGCAGTGATCATCGACAGACCGGTGGCTCAGTATTACCTGACCAAGGAAGGCAAAGACAAAGACAAGATCGTAGGGGATACCATGGATGCCGAATCCTACGGATTTGCCTTCAAGAAAGACAGCAAACTGGCTGCCGATTTCAACAAGGCACTGGCTGAACTGAAAAAAGACGGTGAATATGATAAGATCTACACCAAATGGTTCGGCAAAGATGCTAAAGCTGCCAAATAAACAGCTTCTGGAAAAGGAAGAGAATGCATGAATCTTGAAATCATCAAGGAATCCCTGCCCCTGCTGCTTGCCGGGGCAGGCATTACGGTAGAAATCACAGCGGCCAGTGTGGGCCTGGGCCTGTTCATCGGTGTAGTGGTGTCCCTGATCCGTCTTTGCGGCATCAGGGCTCTGCGCGTTTTAGGCGATGTGTACGTCACCTTTCTCCGGGGGACGCCTCTCCTGGTCCAGATCTTCCTGGTGTATTTCGCCCTGCCGGCCCTGATCCATCATCGGGTAGATGCCTATGTAGCGGCCATCTCCGCCTGTTCCATCAACTCTGGGGCCTATGTGGCGGAAATCTTCCGGGGCGGCATCGAATCCATCGACAAAGGGCAGATGGAGGCCGGCCGGAGCCTGGGCATGACCTGGTGGCAGACCATGCGCCACATCATCCTGCCCCAGGCTTTCAAACGGATCATCCCGCCTCTGGGCAATGAATTCATCGCCATGCTGAAGGACTCCTCCCTGGTGTCCGTCATCGGGTTCGAAGAACTGACCCGCCGGGGCCAGCTGATCATCGCCCGGACCTATGCTTCTTTTGAGATCTGGCTCAGCGTGGCCATCATCTACCTGGTTATGACGTTTGCCGTAGCCCGTTTCGTAGGCGTCCTGGAAAGGCGGTATAAGAAAGATGAACAGTGAAATGATCAAAGTCCAAGGGCTCCGGAAAAGCTACGGGGACAATGAGGTCCTCAAGGGCATCGATGTGACCATCGCCGAACAGGAAGTGGTGGTGGTCATCGGTCCCAGCGGCGGCGGGAAAAGTACCTTCCTGCGCTGCCTGAACTATCTGGAAGTGCCCACTTCCGGCACCATTACCTTTGACGGGATCCCTCTCAATGGGGAAGCCAATATCAATGAAGTGCGGAAAGAAGTGGGGATGGTGTTCCAGCGGTTCAACCTGTTCCCCCATATGACGGTGATGGACAACCTGATCCTGGCTCCTATGATCGTCCGCCATGAATCCAAAGAGGAAGCGGTGGCAAAGGCGAAACTGTACTTGGATAAGGTGGGCCTGCTGAACAAGGCCGATGCTTATCCCGGCAGCCTTTCCGGGGGCCAGCAGCAGCGGGTGGCCATTGCCCGGGCCCTGTGCATGAAGCCCAAAGCCATGCTGTTCGATGAACCCACTTCTGCTCTTGATCCGGAAATGATCAACGAAGTGCTGGACGTCATGAAGAACCTGGCCCAGGAAGGGATGACTATGGTGGTGGTCACCCACGAAATGGGGTTTGCCCGGGAAGTAGGGGACAGGATCCTCTTCCTGGATGGGGGGAAGATCCTGGAAGAAGGGGATCCTACCGAATTCTTCGCCCATCCCAAGAACGAACGGGCGCAGAATTTCCTGTCCAAGATTTTGTAAGGATGGGGGGCTGTTACAAGCGCAACAGCCCGTCATATGTCATATGTCATATGTCATACGCCGATGGAAGCCAGCTTTGCTGGCTTTGGATTTAAGAAAATCAGTTGCATTGTTTATTGGGTTTTAGAATTTCAAAATCAATTTGGAAGAATTGATTCCCAAAAGCGTCTGAAGTATGACGAAGGGGTTGTTGCACGTGTATGGTTTTGATCCGTGCAGCAACTCCTTCTCTTTTATCAAAAAAAATTACATTTTCCCTATTTTCTTTGCAGGGATTTCTGCACAGTTGTAGAATACTATTAATAACAACGATGGGAAATGTCCCATTGGTGAGGAGGTCGTTATTATGGCAGTTAAAGTTCGTGGAAAAAACATCGAAGTCACCCAGGCGTTAAGAGATTATGTGGAAAAACGTGTCCAGACCATAACCAAGCAGTTCAAGACCGTGGGCGAGATCACGGCAGTGATGCGGGTGGAAAAAGGGAAACATATCGTTGAAATCACGGTGCCGGCCAGCGGGATCGTCCTGAGAGCCCAGGAAACGTCTGAAAATATGTATGCATCCATCGACCAGTGTGTGGAAAAGATCGAACGGCAGATCCATAAATACAAGACTCGTCTGATGAAACGGAAATACAGCAATTTCCGGGATGCAGAACCGGCTCCTCTGCCGGATGTGAACGAAGAGGTCCCGGAAGAGACGGACGAATTCAAAGTGGCCCGGACGAAGAATTACGCCATGCGTCCCATGGGTGTCCAGGAAGCCATCATGCAGATGAACATGCTGAACCATGATTTCTTCGTATTCTTCAATGCGGAAACGGAAAAAATCGCCATCGTCTACCGGAGAAAGAGCGGAGACTATGGGCTGATCAACCCGGAATTGGCTTGAGGGAGCGGGAAAAGAGCTTTCTCGGGATTTCATGAAATTTTTACAAAGAGTCGAGGCATTTGCCCCGACTCTTTTTGACTTTCATATACGCATTTGTTACAATTAAAAAATGGATTTATATTGATATTTTTGCGCCTGGAGCGCTGTAGGATCGAGGAGTGATATACTTGCTGGAAAACCTGATGAAACTGGTCTTTGGAGACCCCAATAAAAAAGAACTGAAGGTCTGCCAAGGCTATGTGGATAAGATCAACGCACTGGAACCGGAAATGGCCGGTCTCAGCGATGCCCGCCTGTGTGCCAAGACCCAGGAATTCAAACTGCGCCTGTCCAAAGGGGAGACTTTGGACGATCTGCTGCCGGAAGCGTTCGCCGTGGTCCGGGAGGCATCCCGCCGGGTCCTGGGGCTGCGCCATTTCGATGTGCAGCTAATCGGGGGCTGTATCCTCCACCGGGGGAATATCGCCGAGATGCGTACCGGTGAAGGGAAGACCCTGGTCGCCACCCTGCCGGCCTATCTGAACGCCCTGGAAGGGAAAGGGGTCCACGTGGTCACGGTCAACGATTACCTGGCCCGCCGGGACAGCGAAGATATGGGCCGGGTGTATCGGTTCCTGGGGCTGTCCGTGGGGCTGATCATCCACGATATGGATTATCCTGCCCGGAAAGCGGCTTATGCGGCTGACATCACCTATGGGACCAACAATGAATTCGGGTTCGACTACCTCCGGGACAATATGGTGGTCTCTTTGGATCAGATGGTCCAGCGGCCCCTCCATTATGCCATCGTGGACGAAGTGGACTCCATCCTCATCGATGAAGCCCGGACACCGCTCATCATTTCTGGGCCCGGGGAAAAATCCACGGATCTCTACAACATCATGGCCGATGTGGTGAAGAATTTAAAGGAAAAAGAAGACTACACGGTGGATGAAAAACTCAAGACCGTGGCTCCTACGGAAGCCGGGATCGCCAAAGCGGAAAAGATGCTGGGCGTGAAGAACATGTATGATCCGGAAAACGGCACGGATCTGTCCCATCAGCTGATGGAAGCCCTGAAGGCCAAGGCCCTGATGATCCGGGACCGGGACTATGTGGTGAAAGATGGGGAAGTCATCATCGTGGACGAATTCACCGGCCGCTTGATGTACGGCCGCCGATATTCTGAAGGGCTGCACCAGGCCATCGAAGCCAAGGAGCATGTGAAAGTGGAACGGGAAAGCCAGACCCTGGCCACCATCACTTTCCAGAACTACTTCCGGATGTATGAGAAGCTGTCCGGCATGACCGGTACTGCCAAGACGGAGGAACAGGAATTCCAGAAGATCTATGGCCTCAGCGTCTATGTGGTGCCCACCAATAAACCCAATATCCGGATCGACTACCCGGATGTGATCTACAAGACCAAGAAGGCCAAATACCGGGCAGTGGTGAAAGCCATCGAAGAGCTCCATGCCATCGGCCGCCCGGTGCTGGTCGGGACCACGTCCATCGCCCAGAGCGAGGAACTGTCCGCCATGCTCCATAAGAAAGGCATCCAGCACAATGTGCTGAACGCCAAGTACCATGAAAAAGAAGCTGAGATCGTGGCCGATGCCGGCCAGATGGGGGCTGTGACCATCGCCACCAACATGGCCGGCCGTGGGACGGATATCACCCTGGGAGAAGGGGTGGCCGAGCTGGGCGGGCTCCACATCATCGGTACGGAACGGCACGAATCCCGCCGGATCGACAACCAGCTCCGGGGCCGCTGCGCCCGTCAGGGGGATCCGGGGTCCACTCGTTTCTACCTGTCCCTGGAAGATGATCTGATGCGTCTCTTCGGGTCCGACAATATTTCCGGGATCATGGATAAGCTGGGGATGGATGAAGATGAACCCATCGAACATCGTCTGGTGACCCGTTCCATCGAGAATGCCCAGAAGAAAGTGGAAAGCCGGAACTTCGATATCCGGAAACATGTGCTGGAATATGACGATGTGATGAATGAACAGCGGGAAGTGATCTATGACCAGCGCCGGAAGATCCTGGAAAAGGCAGATCTGAAGGAAACGGTCCTGGGCATGGCTGACCATATCGTAGACCGGTCCATGGATATGTATGCCCCTAAGGAAGCCTACAGCGAAGACTGGGATGTACCGTCCATGATCAAATATGCCGAGGAATTCTATGCGCCCCTGGGCAAACTGCAGGCAGAGGAACTGTCCAATATGAGCCGGGAGGAACTGGAGGAATACCTCCACAAACTGGCCCACGACTATTATGATGAACGGGAAGCGGCCATCACTGCTCCTATCATGCGGGAACTGGAGAACCTGGTGATGCTGAAAGTGGTGGATACCCACTGGATGGAACATCTGGACGCTATGGATGCTCTCCGGGAAGGGATCGGACTCCGGGCTTATGGCCAGCGGGATCCCCTGGTGGAATATAAATTCGAAGCCTATGATATGTTCGAGGCTATGAAGGAAGCCATTGTGGATGATGTGGTCCGGTATATGTACCGGGTGAACGTAGTGACTCAGCCTACGGTGGAAGACCATCTCTCTGAGGCTTCTGTGAACAACCCCAATGTGGACGGGACGGCAGAAGGAGCCCAGGCTCCAGCAGAACTCCATGGGGCAGAGCGGAACTAAGTGACCTTTGGGGCTGAGGCCGGGACTGGGCTGAAGCAAAAAAGGATGCAGCAAACGGAGCTGGGGCGACCTGGCTTCGTTTTTCCCATTTTTATTTTCGAAAAGAAAGGGCTGGAATATCTTGTTACTGGAAGAACTGAAACCGGCGATCATCCAACTGAAAGACAAACTGGACGAACTGAAGGACGGGCTGAAGATCGCCCAAAAAGAAGAAAGGATCGAAGACCTGGAGCATCAGATGGCGGCTCCCGGCTTCTGGGATGATCCGGATAAGGCACAGATAGTGGCCCAGGAAGCCAACAACCTGAAAAGCGAAGTGGAGACATACCATGGACTGTCCCAGAAACTGGAGGATGTAGAGACCCTCTGGGAAATGGCCATGGAAGAGAAGGATGACAGCCTCCAGGGGGAAATCGAGGAGGAAGTAGAGAATGCCCGGAAGACCCTGGCGGACCTGGAATTGGGCATGCTGCTCAGCGATCAGTACGATGCCAACAATGCCATCCTGACCCTCCACGCCGGGGCCGGCGGCACAGAAGCCCAGGACTGGACCAATATGCTGCTGCGGATGTACACCCGGTATGCCGAACGGAAAGGGTTCACGGTGGAACTGCTGGACCTGCTGCCCGGGGAAGAAGCCGGGGTGAAGAGCGCTACCCTGACCATCCAGGGCCACAATGCTTATGGCTATCTGAAAAGCGAGAAGGGGGTGCACCGTCTGGTGCGGATCTCTCCCTTCGATGCCAATGCCCGGCGGCACACTTCTTTTGCCGCTGTGGACGTGATGCCGGAACTGGATGAGACGGTGGAAGTGGACCTGAACATGGACGATGTGCGGGTGGACTACTACCGGGCCAGCGGTGCCGGCGGACAGCACGTCAACAAGACTTCTTCTGCTGTGCGGATGACCCATCTCCCCACGGGGATCGTGGTCCAGTGCCAGAACGAACGGAGCCAGCTCCAGAACAAGGAACGCTGCCTGGCCCTGCTCCGTGCCAAACTGTACGAATACGAAAAGGCCATCCAGGACAAGAAAATCAGCGAGATTGCCGGAGATTATCAGGCCATCGAATGGGGCAGCCAGATCCGTTCCTATGTGTTCCAGCCCTACACCATGGTGAAGGACCATCGGACAGGAGCGGAAACCGGCAACATCTCGGCTGTGATGGACGGGGATCTGGATCTCTTCGTGGAGGCCTATCTCCGCAGCCTGAAACACTGATCGTAATGGAGTGACACCATGAAAACCTATCAGAAACTTTTCCTGGCTTTGGTGGGCTTGGGACTGGCTGCTTCCTTATGCCTCAACTGGCAGCGGATCCAGGTGGAACGGGCCAATAAGACCATCGAGACCGTCATGGAATACAACAGCCTGGTGCGCATGGCCCAGGAGGAAGGGGTCCCCAAGGAAGAAGTGTTCCGGGAATTCCGGGACCGGGGCGTGACCACTCTCACGGTGTTCGATACCAGCCTGGACAAACTAGCCCAGAAAGGGTCCGTGAACGTGCTCACCGGGGCCCAGCTCCTGGAACTGGCCCGGGTACAGCAGCTCCGGCCGGAATGGCAGGCCCTGGTGGACAGTCCCAACTTTATGGTAGATGCGCTGTACATTTCCGCCGGGACCAGCGAACGGGCCCTGAAGGAAGTGGAAGAGGATATCCGGCTGCGGTTCGGTCCTGAGCGGATCGTGGAAATGAATGCGTCCCCTCTGATCCTCCGGTTCGACGGGGATACCATCATCAGCAAGAACCCCATCGCCGGGGATGAACGGGGAGTCCGGGAAATGGACCTGGGACCCTCCACGGATGAGCTCCAGGATGTGGCGAAAAATGGCTTTATGGTGGCTATCCGGCCTACCAATTACTGTGAACGGTACACATCTTCGGCTGCCAGCGAAAAAGAACAGATCGATGCCTTCTTCCGTCGTCTGGATGACAGCGGAGCCAAGGTGAGCCTGATCATCGGCAGCGGCAAGCAGATGCTGGGGAATAAGCAGTACCTGCCTTTGGTGGCCAGGAACCTGCTCCAGCGGCATATCACCCTGGGCATGGTGGAAGGCGTCACCCAGCTCCAGTTCGTGAAACTGGAAGGGCTGACGGAACTGGCGAAACTGGCCGATTACCAGGTGGCCCGGACCTATGTGATCGCCGATGCGGAACAGCGGAAGATGCAGGTGTTCGATGCTTTCCGGCGCTGGTCCCTGGCCGATGAGGAACGGAATATCCGGGTGAACTACATCAAGACCTTCCTGACTCCCCGGGACAACAAGACCCTGCTCCAGACCAACCTGGACTATGTGGACCGGGTGACCCGGGACGTGGCCAGCAAAGGGTTTGCCAAAGGGCCGGCGGATATCTATAAGGTGTACCAGCCCAGCCGGCTGTGGTATGTGCCCATGGCCTTCTCCCTGGCTGCTGCCTGGTGCCTGTATTTCCTGCTTTTGGGCATCCTGCCGGAAAAGCACTATACCAAAGCTGTAGGAGGTTTGGGGGTGCTGGTGACGGCTGGCCTTTTTGCTGGTCCCCTGGGCCTTGTGGCCCGGCAGGGAGTGGCCTTCGGAGCTGCGGTGATCTTCCCGGTGCTTTCCATGCACCGGATGATGGGGATCTGGCGGAAGCAGGGATCCCAGGGCAGTTTGGGAGCTCTGGCTCTGCGGACCTGTGTCCATCTGTTTGAAACCATCGTCCTGTCCCTGATCGGGGCGGCTATGGTCGGAGGCATCCTCAGCGATACCCGGTTCCTCCTGGAAATGGATATCTACCGAGGGGTGAAGGCCACCTTCATGCTGCCGGTGGCACTGACCTGCCTCCTGTTCCTGCGGACCCATGGCCTGTGGCAGCAGGGAGAAGACTGGCGGAAGCCTTTCCGTCGGGTCATGGGCTTCCTGGACCGGCCGCTCAATTTGAAAGCTCTGTTCATCCTGGGTGTATTCGCCTTTGTAGCTTGGGTGTTCATCGGCCGCAGCGGCCATACCGCCGGCGTTCCGGTGCCGGCCATCGAGCAGAAGCTCCGGTTCTTCCTGGAAGAGACCATGTGGGCCCGTCCCCGGGAAAAAGAATTCATGATCGGCCACCCGGCCTTCTTCCTGGCGGCTTGGGCGGCCTGGAAAAAACTGCCTGCCTGGTTCTACGGGCTCTGCGTCACAGGCGCGGCCATCGGCCAGGGCAGCGCGGTCCAGACTTTCGCCCATATGCGTTCGCCCATCCTCATGAGCTATGTCCGGGCTCTGGACGGCTATGGGGTAGGCCTGGGAGCCGGGCTGATCGCTCTGGCTGTCTTCGCCCTGGCGTATCCCCATGTGGCGGCGTTCTGTCAAAAGAGGAGGAATCCCCTTGGGTAAGATCCTGATTTCCGGCTATTATGGATTTTCCAATGCCGGAGACGAGGCCATGCTGACGGCCATCGTGACCAGCCTGAAACAGCAGGATCCTCAGGCAGAGCTGACGGTGATCTCCGGCCATCCGGAGGTGACGGTCCGGCTCCACCCGGTGCAGGCCATCCATCGCTTCAACTTCCTGGAAATCGGACGGGCTATGGCGGGGACGGACCTGCTCCTTTCCGGGGGCGGGAGCCTGCTCCAGAACGTGACCAGCCGGCTCAGTCTCTATTACTATCTTTCCATCATCGCCTTGGCTGGGCTCCTGGGGAAAAAAATCATGCTCTTCGCCCAGGGCATCGGACCTATCCGGGGAAGATTCAGCCGCTGGCTGACCCGGCTGATCTGTCAGCGGGCTGATCTCATCACCGTCCGGGACGACGGCTCTTTGAACGATCTGAAATCCATGGGCTTCGATCCGGAGTCCATCCGGGTGACCAGCGATGCGGTGTTTTCTCTGCCGGAAGGCAGGAAGGAGGCAGGAGCCCGTCTGTTGGAAAAGATGGGGGTGGACCTGTCCCGGCCCCTGGTGGGGTTCGCTTTGCGCCATTGGAAGGGGGAGCAGCGGTTCATCAGGGAATTTGCCCAGGCAGCTGACGCCCTGAAGCAGCAGTACCAGGCCCAGATCGTCTTCGTCCCTCTCCAATTCCCGGCCGACGGGGAGCTTTCTGCCCAAGTGGCAGACGCCATGGAAAACCGGCAGGATGTCTTCATCTTAGACCAAAAATTTTCCACCCAGGAATACCAAGATCTGATCAGCAGTTTCCATCTTTTGATCGGGATGCGGCTCCACGCTCTGGTTTTCGCGGCCATCAACGATGTGCCCTTTATGGCCATTTCCTATGATCCTAAGGTGGACCGGTTCGTGGACGGGATGAAGGGCACGGTGGTCAATACCATCGACCGGATCACCAGCGGGGAATTGACGGCCATGGCCGGACGGCTGTGGCATGCGGACGGGCGGCAGGGCAGAGAACGGATCCGCGCCCTGCGGGAAGAAGCTCAGGCCAATATCGGCCGGGCATTGGACCTGATCCATCGATAAGCAGAAGGCAGAGATACAGGAGGTCGATTCCATGCTGGAAATGCGTCATGCAGGCAAGGTCTATCCTGGCGGGGCGGTGGCCCTGGAGGATATCAACGTACATATCAAACCGGGGGAATTCGTGTTCCTGGTGGGCCCCAGCGGGGCAGGGAAATCCACCTTCATCCGGATGATTTCCCGGGAGATCGAACCGACTTCCGGGCAGATCCTGGTGGATGGAGTGGATGTGATGAAGCTGAAGCGGGGGGACATTCCCTATCTCCGGCGGCAGCTGGGAATCGTCTTCCAGGATTTCCGCCTGCTCAACGACCGGACGGCCTACGAAAATGTGGCTTTTGCCATGCAGGTCATCGAAGCCCCCAGCTACAAGATCCGGAAACGGGTCAATGAAGTACTGGAGCTGGTGGGGCTGAAGGACCGGGGAAACAATTATCCGGGGGAAATGAGCGGCGGCGAACAGCAGCGGATAGCCATCGCCCGGGCCATCGTCAACGATCCGCTCCTGGTGATCGCGGATGAACCCACCGGCAACCTGGATCCGGAAACCAGCAAAGAGATCATGGAGATCTTCACCCAGATCAACAGCCACGGCACCACCATCATCATGGCTACCCATGACAAGACCATGGTGGATTATATGCAGAAACGGGTCATCGCCCTGGAAAATGGACGGATCGTACGGGATGACCGCAAAGGAGTCTATGGGTATGAAGTTTAGTACGAAATGGTATTACATCAAAGAAACCTTCACCTCCCTCAAACGGAATTCCCTGATGAGCATCGCTTCCATCAGTACTGTAGCCCTGTCCATCCTGGTGCTGGGGATGTTCCTGACCATGGTACTCAATGTGAACAACCTGGCCAGCCATCTGGAGAACCAGGTCCAGGTCACCATCTATATGGATGACAGTGCTTCCCAAGAGCAGCTGAAACAGATGGAGAAAGTCCTCCGGAGCACGGAAGGCATCGTCAAGGTGACTCCCCGGACCAAGGAGGAAGCACTGGGAGAATTCAAGAAGCGGCTGGGAGAACAGCAGAAACTGCTGGCGGCCCTGGGAGAAGACAATCCCTTCCCGGCTTCTTTTGAGATCCAGGTGGACCAGCCGGAACGGATCCCTCAGCTGGTGGCCCAGGTCCAGCAGATGCCGGGCGTGGAAACGGCCAAGTTCGGCCAGGAAGTGGTAGAACGGCTGTTCCAGCTGACCCGGGTGCTGCGGCTCGGAGGGATCCTGCTGATCGTCCTTTTGGCCATCGCTACCCTGTTCATCATTTCCAATACCATCCGGATCACCGTCTTTGCCCGGCGCCGGGAAGTGAACATCATGAAATACGTAGGTGCCACGGACTGGTTCATCCGCTGGCCTTTCCTGCTGGAAGGGATGCTCATGGGCTTTGTGGGAGCGGTGATCGCTTCGGTGATCCTGTTCCAGGGCTACAACGCCATCCAGGCCAAGATCTATGGTACCCTGGCCTTTTTCCCCATGCTTCCCAGCTGGCCCACTATGGGGTATCTGTCCGCCGGGCTGATCTGCGTCGGGACCCTGATCGGGGCCTTGGGCAGCAGCATCTCTCTGCGGAAGTTCCTGGATGTGTAGGAGGCGGTGGACATGAAAAAAGGCACAGTCCTTTTGGCCGCCCTCCTGGCGGGACTCCAGATGGCCGCTCCTGTTTCCTGGGCAGGATCCATCGAAGACAAGAAGGCGGAACTGGAAGATGTCCAGCGCCAGATGGATGAAAAGGATGCCCAGCGGGAACAGAAGAAACAGGAAATCGGCAATGCAGTGGAACGGCTGATTGCAGCCCAGAACGAATTGGCGGAAGCCAAGCGGAAGCTGGCGGCCATCGAGAACCGGCAGCGGGCCCTGGAAATCAAGATCCGGCAGAATGAGGCAGCCCTGGCGGCCAAACAGCGGGATTATGATAAGACCCGGAAAGTCTACGAGAAACGGCTGCGGGATATCTATGAAAACGGACAGGTGAACTACTTGGATGTGCTGCTGGGGTCGGCGGATTTCCGGGATTTCGCTTCCCGGATGTTCCTGCTCCAGCGGGTGATCCGCCGGGATTTCGACCTGATCGACAAACTGGAAGCCCAGAAAGAAGCCCTGCTGGCACAGAAGGCCCAGCTGGATGAAAGCAAGCGCCAGCTGGATGCAGCTTATGCAGAAGGCAAGGCAGAACAGAAGATCGTGGCCCAGAAGACGGTGGAACGGCAGGCTCTCTATGAGCAGGCCCTGGCGGAAAAGGCCCGGCTGGATGCCGAGTATGAAGAACTCCAGCGGAACAGCCAGGAAATCACCGCCATGATCCAGCGCATGGAGGAAGAAGGACGGATGATGCCCCAGGCTGGCGGTACCGGGCAGCTGTCCTGGCCCGTGAACGGGGAAATCACCTCTCCCTTCGGCTGGCGGGTCCATCCCATCTGGGGGACCCAGATCTTCCACGCCGGCCTGGATATCGGAGCCGATTACGGAGATCCGGTCCATGCTGCCGATGGGGGTACCGTGGTCTATGCCGGCTGGATGGGCGGTTATGGCAATGCTGTGATGATCGACCATGGGGGCGGCATGGTGACCCTGTATGGGCACAATTCCTCCATCACCGTGGGGGAAGGGGAACAGGTGAGCAAAGGGCAGACCATTGCCCTGGCTGGGAGCACCGGCAATTCCACCGGTCCCCACTGCCATTTCGAAGTCCGGATCCACGGGGAAGTGGTGAGCCCCCTCCAGTATCTGCCGTAAAAGCGGAGAGTGCAGAGTAAAGAGTGAAGAGAATTTCTGCATTCAGTGGCAAACGCCCGGCGTTTGCCTTCCAGCGGCCAGTGATAAGTGACCAGTGACAGGGATGCTGCCGGGCAGCGTCCCACAGAGGCAAACTATGTTCAAAAAACGCTATACAGGCCCCCAGATGCTGGGGGTATTCTTCCTGTCCCTGGGTGTGTTCAGCGGCGGGACCTATTATTTGATGAAGAACTGGATCGGAGACCCGGGAGCCCTTTTCCAGATCGTCCGGACCATGCACCTGATCCAGCGGCATTATGTAGGGGAAACCGATCGGAAAAAGATCTATGACGGGGCGCTCAAAGGCATGGTGGGGGTCCTGCAGGATCCCTATTCTTCCTATTTGGACAGTCAGGATTTCGAAGCTCTTTCCACCATGACCGAAGGCCATTTCGGCGGGGTGGGCATGGTAATGGGCCAGAAAAAAGACAGCCAGTTCGTAGTGGTGGCTCCCATCGAAGATACTCCGGCTTATAAAGCCGGGATCAAAGCGGGGGATATCCTGCTGAAAATCGATGGGGAGGATCTGAGCGGTCAGAGCCTCAATGAAGTGGTGAAGAAAATCCGGGGACAGGATGGGTCCCAGGTGACCTTAACCCTGAAACGGGGCAGCGAGGAAGCCAAAGACATTACCGTGACCCGCAGCGACATCAAGCTGAAAAGTGTCTACGGACGCATGGACGGGGACGGCATCGGCTACATCCGGGTGACCAATTTCAATGAAGACACGGCCAAGGACTTCGGAATTAAGCTCCAGGAACTCCGGGATAAGGGGATGAAAGCCCTGGTGCTGGATCTGCGGGATAATCCAGGCGGCCTTTTGGAAAGCGGCGTAGGGGTGGCCCGGTATCTGGTGCCCAAAGGCCCCATCGTTTCCATCACCGACAAGGACGGGACCACCCAGACAGAATCCTCCCAGCTGGAAAAAGTGGACTTCCCGCTGGCGGTGCTAGTGAACCATGGAACGGCCAGCGCGGCGGAAATCGTTTCCGGTGCCATCCAGGATACGGGTTCCGGGAAACTGTTCGGAGTCAAGACCTATGGCAAGGGCGTGGTCCAGAACGTCTTCCTCCTGAGCAACCGGACGGCAGTGAAACTGACGGTGGCCCGGTATTATACCCCCAGTGGGAGAAGCATCGATAAAGTGGGCATTACCCCGGATGAGGTGGTGGAAGCTGCCAATGAAGAAGGGGCCAACCAGCTGCAGGCGGCGGAACAGTATCTCCGTCAGCAGCTCCGACAGTAAGGGCAAGGAGCGTGGAACATGGAAATCATCAATACCCTGGGAAATCAGATCGCAAGCTGGAAGGCGCTTTTGGCTGGAGAAGCAGGGAAACTTCCGCCCCTGCCTTTCCTAAAGACAGGGGCAGAGGTCCTGCTGGGGCTTTTGGTCCTTTTCTTCATCGCCTATCGGTTCCGGACCCATCAGCTGCGGCGGGAACGGAAAATACGATACCGGATTGCCCGGATGATCGCCCATCTGTGCGATACCTATGACAGTTTGGAAGATGTGGATTGGAAGAAACAGAAAGTCTATCGGTACCAGTTCGTGGATGGAGACCTGAAGATCCAGGAACGGGACATCGATGGGATGGAAGATCTGATCGGTCCGCTCCATCCGGGAGATGCCCTGAAATATACAGAAGCGTTCCTGAAAGGGGCCATTGAAAAAGCCATGAAGACCTGCAGCCCCGTAGAATTCACAGCCCGGGAAAAAGGGAGCGACGGAGTGTACCACTGGAAATCTTTCCTGTTCCAGGGAATCCGGAATGATAAGCTCCACCGCCGCAGCTGTCTGTTGCTGAAACGGGGAGTGGACGACAGCCGCAGTGCGGAAATGGAAAAGAGAGCCCAGCTGAGCCTGGATGTGAACGAGGCTCGGGAAGCCGCCCAGGCCAAGACAGAATTCCTGAACCGATTCAGCCAGGATACCCGGGAAGCCCTCCGGGACATCATGGGGAACCTGACCTTGACCCGGGATGAAGTAGACCCGGCCCGGCGGAAGGAATATATGGACGAAAGCCAGCAGGAAGTCCGCTATCTCATGGCTATGATCGAAGATGTGAAAGAACTGTCCGATATCGAAAATGGGAACTTGGAGATCTGCAGCGAAGGATTCAATGTGGACGGGACCTTGGAGCGATTCAACCAGCTCTTCCAGAAAGAAGCTGAGAAACGGGGGATTTCCTACAGCTGCACCGTGGAACCCCTCCTGTATCCCAACCTGATCGGGGATGAGAAGCGGTTGGAACAGGTACTGCTGAATCTGCTGACCCACGCCCTGCTGTTTACGGAGAAGGGCCAGAAGGTCCTTTGCGCCGTCCGTCAGAAACTGGTGAAGAACAAGAAGGCAGCGATGGAATTCACCGTGCTCTGTGCCGGCATGGAAGTGCCCCAGGAAATGGTGGACAAGGCCTTCCTGCCCTTTGAACTGACCCGTCAGGTGGGGAATGCCCGGGTCCATGGAGGCCTGGGCCTGGTGGTGACCCAGCGGTTGGTCCAGCTTATGGGCGGCCAGATCAAAGCGGACAATGCGGAAGGCAAGGGCGTACGTTACATCATCGAACTGCCTTTCGATTTTGCCAGCAGCGTCAAGTAAGCGGAAAGGAAGGATCAAGACATGCTCCATATCGGATGTCATCTGTCCTCCAGCAAGGGATTTGCCGCCATGGGAAGGACGGCCCTTTCCATCGGAGCGGATACCTTTGCCTTTTTCACCCGGAATCCCCGGGGCAGCAAAGCCAAGGAAATCGATCCCCAGGACGTGGAAAGCTTCCTGGCCCTCTGGGAACTCAACCGGGCTGTCCCCCTGGTGGCCCATGCTCCCTATACCCTGAACCCGGCTTCCAGCAAAGAGGATGTGCGGACTTTTGCCCGGGAGACCATCGAGGACGACCTGGCAAAAATGGAAGCCATCCCCGGCAATTATTACAATATGCATCCGGGGAACCATCTGGGCCAGGGAGCGGAAACCGGCATCCAGCTCATCGCGGCCTGCCTCAACGAGGTACTGCCCCGGGCGGAACACACCACCCTGCTCCTGGAGACCATGGCCGGGAAGGGGACGGAAGTGGGACGGACCTTTGAAGAGCTCCGGGCCATCATCGACCGGCTGGAGCTGCCGGAAAAAGTGGGGGTCTGCCTGGATACTTGCCATGTGTGGGACGGGGGCTACGATATCGTCTCTGATTTAGACGGTGTGCTGGAAAAATTCGACCGGACCTTGGGACTGGACCGGCTGAAGGCCATCCATCTCAACGACAGCAAGAATCCCCTGGGGGCCCATAAGGACCGGCACGAAAAGCTGGGGGTAGGCTGCATCGGCCTGGAAGCCCTGGAAAGGGTCGTGGACCATCCGGCCCTCCGGGATCTGCCTTTCATCTTGGAGACCCCCAATGAGCTGGCTGGATACCAGCAGGAAATCAGCCTGATGCGCCAGGCCCGGGAAGAAGGGGACGGACGATGAAACTTTTTGCCATGCTGGGGAAAAGCCCCATGACCCTTTTGAACCTCTTGGGGGTTTTCCTGATCCTGGCCTTTTTGCTGCGGACCCGGAAGGTGAGACTCTCCACCCATCAGGCCACCGTCTGCGGGCTGCTGCTGGCCTTGACCCTGGTGCTGAGCCTCTTGCCCCTATACCGGATGCCTTATGGCGGCACCATCACCCTGGGCGGGATGCTGCCCATCATGCTCATCGCTTTTGCCTACGGTCCGGAAGTGGGAATCATGGCGGGTTTCGTCTATGGACTGCTGAACCTGCTGCTGAACCCCTATATCCTCCAACCGGTCCAAGTGCTCTTCGATTATCCTCTGCCGTTCATGGCTCTGGGGCTGTGCGGATTTTTTCCCCGGCGTCCCTACCTGGGCATGGCCGTGGGGGTGGGGTTCCGGTACCTGTTCCATTTCATCTCCGGGGTAGCCTTCTTTGCCAGCTATGCACCCAAAGGCATGTCTCCAGCATTCTATTCCCTGGTGGCCAATGGCACCTATCTGCTCCCGGATCTGGTGATCTGTATGGTGCTCTATCGGCTGCTGCCCATGGATCGGTTCCGGAAGATGATGTAAAAAAGCTTGCAAAATCTTTTTCCTGTGGTATAATAGTCAAGTAACCAAAGTAGAGGCCACCTGCTTCTCACCTTGCGGCAAAGCTCGACAGGGTCAATGATAGGGATTTTTGACGGGTGGACTTTGGTTCGCCCGTTTTATTTTTACTTGTTTTGAACCTATTGGAGGTGAACGTCATAGCAAAAGATGAACTGCGGATCAATGAAGCCATCCGCGCAAGAGAAGTCCGTGTCAACTCTGTGGACGGGGAACAGTTCGGGATCATGTCCATCCATGATGCCCTGCACCTGGCGGAAGAGAAACACCTGGACCTGGTGGAAATCGCCCCGAAAGCCAAGCCTCCGGTCTGCCGGATCATGGATTACGGAAAGTATCTCTATGAACAGCAGAAACGGGAAAAAGAGGCCCGGAAACGCCAGAGGATCATCGATGTGAAGGAAGTCAAACTCCGGATCCGCATCGAAGACCATGATTTCGAAGTGAAGACCAAGAATGCCATCCGCTTCTTACAGGGCGGTGACAAGGTAAAAGTCACCATCATGTTCCGGGGCCGGGAAATGACCCATCCGGAACTGGGCGAACAATTACTGAATAGAATGGCTGACCAACTGCAGGAAATTGCCACTGTGGAAAGAAAGCCGAAGCTGGAAGGACGCAACATGATCATGATCGTTGCTCCCAAAAGTTCCAAATAACAAGGAGGATGTCCAATCATGCCGAAAATGAAAACCCGCAGATCTGCTGCTAAACGCTTCAAAGCCACCGCTACCGGTGAATTCAAACGTGGTAAAGCTTTCCGGAGCCATATCCTGGAACACAAATCTCCTACCCGCAAGAGAAACCTGCGCAAAGCAGCCCTGGTCCACAAGACTGACCATGAACGCGTAGCCAAGATGCTGCCCTACGCATAATCCCACTGTAAGAGAGATTTCAGAGATTCCAAGGAGGAAATAACAAATGGCAAGAATTAAAGTCGGCGTAACTGCCCATAGACGTCATAAACATATCCTGAAGCTGGCCAAAGGCTACAGAGGCTCCAAGAGCAAGCTGTTCAAGAAGGCCAATGAAACCGTCATGAAGGGCCTGATGTATGCCCGTCGTGACAGAAGAGCCAAGAAACGCGAATTCCGTCAGCTGTGGATCGCCCGGATCAACGCTGCTACCCGGGCCAACGGCCTGAGCTACAGCCGTTTCATCTGCGGCCTGACCAAAGCCGGTGTGGTGCTGGACCGGAAAGTCCTGGCCGACATGGCTGTGAACGATGCCGCCGCTTTCACCAAACTGGTGGAAACTGCCAAGGCTGCTCTGTAAGAGAGATCGTAAGAGAGTGTTGCACATTCGCTGCAGCACTCTCTTGTTTTTATGCCAAAATTGTTCTAAATGTTACAGCACAAATACTTATACATATTTCATGAAATAATATTCACACCTTCCTACAACTATGGTATAATATCCTTTATCGTAATCGAGTTTTCGATCATACTGAATACAGAGGGTGAAACCAGTGATTTCTTTGAAAAATGGGGACGGGATCCAGTGGCCGGAAGGCAAGCGGATCGCCGTCATGCTGACCTTCGATTTCGATGCGGAACTGCTGCGGTATTCCGTCATCGGGAAGAGGAAAATCGGCTTTGCAGATGTATCACGGGGCCAGTACGGGCCCAAGGAGGGACTGAAACGGTGCCTGGCCATGCTCCAGCGGAACCGGCTGCCGGCTACGTTCTTCATTCCGGGGGAGATCATCGAAAAGTACCCGGAACAATGCCGGGAAATCGCGGCAGGGAAGTATGAAATCGCCTACCATGGGTACGATCATGACAATACCATCGGCCTTTCTCAGGAAAAGGAGACCGCCAGCCTGGAAAAAAGCGAAAAGCTGATCCAGGGACTGACTGGCCGGAAGCCGGTTGGAGCCCGGGGGCCTTTGGATGCCCTCCAGGATGACAGCTTGGACCTGTTCTCCCAGCGGGGCTATCTCTACGATTCCACCCTGAAGGACTGCGACTGGCCTTATGTGCTGGAAAACGGCCTGGTGGAACTGCCCACGGATGTGGCCATGGACGATTTTTCTTATTTTTATTTTTCCTATGCGGATGAAGCCCCCATCAACTGCAGCTACCTGCCCGATGATGTGTACGCCATGTGGCAGGATGCTTTCGACGAACTGGCCGCGGAAGGGGACAAGATCCTGGTGATCAAACTCCACCCCCAGCTCATCGGCCGGGTCAGCCGGATCAATATGCTGGAACGGTTCATCCTGTACATGCAGCAGCGGGGGGCCTGGATCGCTGACTGCCAGACGGTAGCCCAATATGTGAAGGAATTCTATACGAAAAAGGAGAGCGAAGCAAAATGAACATGAACTGGCCGGATCACAGACCCATGGCCCTGAGTCTCTCCTTTGACATCGATGCAGAGACCTTGTGGCTCACGCGGAATCCCATCAACTACCATCATCCCGTCCACGTTTCCCGGGGACGGTATTCCGTCAAGCAGGGCATCCCTCGGATCCTCCGGCTGCTGGAGAGCGAAGGGGTCAAGGCTACTTTCTTCACCCCGGCTTACACGGCGGAACTCCATCCGGACGTGATCCGGGACATCGATGCCCAGGGCCACGAAATCGCCTACCACGGCTATCTCCATGAAGCCTATGACGATTACGAGAAAGAGAATGCCTTGATGGAGAAATGCGAGAAGATCTACCAGGGGATCATCGGCAAACGGCCCATGGGGGACCGGAGCCCGGATGGCCTCCTGTACGATTTCCATCTGAAGCTTTGGCTGGAGCGAGGGTATATTTATTCTTCCAACTGGCGGGATACGGACCGTCCCTTCATCCATCAGCTGGACGGGAAGCCCATCCCCATCGTGGAACTCCCCAAGGACAGCATCAACGACGATACTTCCTATGATATGTACACCATCCAGCACCCGGAACATTACTACCTGAAGAGCGGCCGGGAGATGGTGCAGATCTGGAAGGAAGAACTGGACGGCCTGCTGGAAGAAGGGGGCTACATGAATTTCGTCATGCATCCCCAGTTCATCGGCCATCCCGGTTATATCCATGCACTGCGGAGTTTCATCCGCTATGCCAAGGACCATGGGGTGTGGATCGCCACCGATGAACAGGTGGCCCGGCATCTCCTGGCCCAGAACGGCTTCCCGGAATATGGGGAAAAACAATAAGTCATGTAAGAAGAGGAATTTGAAAGGAGCTGGATAGGATGAAAGCGAAATGGATGAAAATGATGGCGGCGGCCTTGGTCATGGTTTCTGCTTCCCTGGTGATCGCCGGGTGCGGCGGCAGTGAGAAGAAGGAAGCCAAGAAGGAACAGGGAGGGACCCTGCGGGTTGCTATGACGGCCACCTTCCCGCCTTTTGAATATGTGGACAGCAAGACCCAGAAGTTCACCGGCATCGATGTGGATATCGCCAACTACATCGCCAAGAAGCTGGGGAAGAAAGTGGAAGTCACCGATATGAAATTCGCTTCCCTGATCCCCACCCTCCAGAGCGGCCGGGCGGACATGGTGATCTCCGGGATCTCTCCCACGGCCAAGCGCAGTGAGGTGGTCAGCTTCACCAAGCCGTATTTCTATCCCCCCAAAGCCATCGTGGCCAAGAAGGGGACCAACTTCACCACTTTGGAAGCCCTGAAGGGCCATAAGGCCGGCGCTACCATGGGTACCACCTATGTGAAGGAGCTGAAATCCGTGCCCGGCATCGATGTGGTGGAACTGGACAGCGCCACCATGGCCGTCCAGGACGTCTTGAACGGCCGTCTGGATGCCACCGTGTGCGATGGGACCCATGCCATCGTGTTCTGCAAGGAACATCCGGAACTGGAAATGCACATGATGAAGCTCTCCACCAGCAATGATGACACCTTCGCCATCGCCTTCCCGAAAGATTCCAAGGATGTGGAAAAAGTCAACGCCATCCTGGACGAAATGAAGAAGAACGGGGAATTCCATAAGATCCTGGTAAAACATATGGGAGAAGAACAAACCGCGGATTACGAAAAGAAAGTCAAAGAACTGGGCCTGTAATACAGGAAAAGGAGAAGTATCATGGAACTGCGTAAAAAAATCTTGGCCGGACTGGCCATTGGATTGTCCGCCCTGCTGATTGCCGGCTGCGGTGGAAAGGATACCAAGAAAGAAGCGGCTAAAGGCGCTGGTGACGGGAAGAAGCTGGTGGTGGCCATCAACGCCACCTTCCCGCCCTTTGAAAGCGTCAAGGAAGGCACCAAGGATTATTCCGGCATCGATATCGAGATCGCCCAGTACATCGGGAAGAAGCTGGGGAGAAAGGTGGAATTCCAGGATATGAAGTTCGCTTCCCTGGTGCCCACCCTCCAGAGCGGCCGGGCGGATATGATCATTTCCGGGATCTCTCCCACTGCCAAGCGGAAAGAAGTGGTCTCTTTCTCCAAGCCTTATTACTTCCCCATGAAGGCCTTGATTTTCAAGAAAGGGGCCGGGTTCAAATCCCTGGCTGATCTGAAAGGGAAAAAGGCAGGGGCTTCCATGGGTACCACCTATGTGAAGGAACTGAAGGCAGCCGGCGGCATCGAAGTGACGGAACTGGACAGCACCCCGCTGGTGGTCCAGGACATCAAGAACAGCCGTTTGGATGCCGGGCTCTTCGATTCGGCCCAGGCTTCTGTATTTGTGAAGGAGAATCCGGATCTGGAAATGGCCATCCTGGATTTGCCGGTGGTCAATGACGATACCTTTGCCATCGCCCTGCCCAAAGATTCCAAGGACGTGGCCAAGATCAATGATATCTTGAAAGAAATGAAGTCCAATGGGGAATTCCACAAGATCCTGGTGAAATACCTGGGAGAAGCGGCTGCCAAGCAGTATGAAGCGGCAGAAGCCAAACTGGATATTGCCAAACAATGATCCCACCTGAAAAGAGAAGCGAGAGTTATGTTTAAATTTTCCGTTTTAGTGCCATATCTGCCCCTTTTGGAAAGTGCCGTATGGGTGACCTTGAAATTCACCTTCTTCTCCACTTTCCTGGGGTTCATCGGGGGCTTTTTCCTGGCCCTCATCACCATCTCCCGGAACCGGATCCTGGCGCCTCTGGCCCGGTTCTATATCTCCGTCTTCCGAGGGACTCCGCTTTTGGTGCAGCTGATGCTGATCTATTTCGCCACGCCCCAGATCACCGGGTATACCATCTCGGCCCTGGAAGCTGGGGTCCTGTCCTTCGGCCTGAATTCTGCGGCCTATATCTCGGAGGCTCTCCGGGGCGGCATCCTTTCCGTGGATAAGGGCCAGTGGGAAGCGGCCCTTTCCCTGGGGGTGCCCAAGCACCGGTTCATCCTGGATGTGATCCTGCCTCAGGCCATCAAGAATACCTTCCCGGCCCTGATCAATGAGAGCATCGCCCTCCTGAAGGATTCCAGCCTGGTTTCCGTCATCGGGGTGGCCGATACCCTGCGCTGGGCGGATCTGATCCAGGCCAAGACCTTCCGGGCTTTCGAAGCGTTCATCGTAGCGGCTGCCGTGTATTATGTGCTGGTGATGATCCTCACCTTTGTGGGAGCCTATTTTGAAAAGAAGGTGCGTATCAGTGACTGACATCATCCAAGTAGAACATGTGGCAAAAAGTTTCGGCAGCCTGGAAGTCCTGAAGGACATCAACCTCAGCATAGGGAAGGGGCAGGTGGTGACCATCATCGGCCCTTCCGGCAGCGGGAAATCCACCCTGCTCCGGTGCCTGAACCTGCTGGAGCACCCCAATGGGGGGAAGATCATCTTCGAAGGCCAGGACATCCTGGCACCGGGGGTCAAGATCGCGGACATCCGGAAAAAAGAAGTGATGGTGTTCCAGCACTTCAACCTGTTCAAGAATATGACCGTGCTCCGGAACGTGACCTATGCTCCCATGGTGGTCAACGGCAAGAGCCGGGAAGAAGCAGAAAAAGACGGGCGGGAACTGCTGGCGAAGGTAGGTCTGGCAGACAAGGCGGACGAATATCCCAGCCGGCTTTCCGGGGGACAGCAGCAGCGGGTGGCCATTGCCCGGGCCATGGCCATGCATCCTGATGTGCTTTTGCTGGACGAACCCACTTCTGCCCTGGATCCGGAAATGGTCAAAGAGGTGCTGGACGTGATCCGGGACCTGGCCAAAAGCGGCATCACCATGGTGCTGGTGACCCACGAAATGGGCTTTGCCCGGGATGTATCCGACATGATCCATTTCATGGACGGGGGCTACCTGGTGGAAAGCGCTCCTCCGGCGGAATTCTTTGCCCATCCCCAATCGGAGCGGGCCCGGAAATTCCTTTCTAAGATCTTAGCCTGAGGTGCCTATGAAGATCCGTATCATCAACCCGGATTACGGGGTAGGGGAAAAGAATATGACCCAGCGCTGCCGGATCCTCCAGCCGTACGTGGGGCCCGGTGTGGAGCTTTCCATGGTCTGCCTCACCCGGACAAAGGTGGAGATCGACAGCGCCGCGGACGTGGTCCTGGCCGGGCCGGAAATCTTGGACCTGGCACAGGAGGCGGAACAGGACGGCTGTGATGCGGTGGTGCTGTACTGCTTTTCTGATCCGGCAGCGGAAGCCTGCCGGGAACGGCTCCGGATCCCGGTGGTGGGGGGAGCCCAGGCTTCGGTGCTCTTGGCACCTTTGGTGGCTCGGCAGGCCGGAGTCATCCTCAGCGACCCTTCCCGGATCGGGGAAAAGGAACTGTTCCTGCCCACTTTGGGCATCGCTCCTGGCCGGATCAAGGCCATCGGAGCCATCCATTTCCAAGGGAAATCCATCTGGGATAACCGGGAAGAAGCCTTTGCCCAGCTGGTGGAAGAAGGCGGCCGGCTGATCCGGGAGGCGGGGGTCCAGTGTCTGATCCTGGGCTGTCTGTCCTTTTTGGGCCTGGCCCGTCCTCTCAGCGAAGAACTGGGGGTGCCGGTGATCGACCCGGCCATAGCGGCTGTCTGCACCGCCGAAAGCTTGGTGCGGCAGGGACTCCTTTTCCCTTGCACCTGACTGTAAAGTATGTTATAATTCCAAAGTGCCGAAAGGGCACAGATCTGAAACCTTGGCGCTGTTGCGCGACACTCCGACGCCAGCTGCAGCCATGGGCTTTTCAATGACTAAGGAGGAAAAGAATCATGTTGACACCTGCCAGAAAGAAAGAACTCATCGAAACCTACCGCATCAACGAACAGGATACCGGGTCTCCGGAAGTCCAGATCGCCATCCTGACTGAACGGATCGGCTATCTGACCGAACACCTGAAGAACAACAAGAAGGACCATCATTCCCGCCGGGGCCTGCTGAAAATGGTCGGCCAGCGCCGGGGCCTGCTGAACTACCTGATGAAGAAGAACATCGAACGGTACAGAAGCATCGTGGAAAGACTGGGCCTGCGGAAATAATTTCCAAAGCAAAGAAGACTGCTCTCGTAATGAGGGCAGTTTTTTTTATCTGGATTTCCAGGAAAAAGTGGATAAAATCGCAGAATACCTTCATCATGATCCATCGATTCCCATGGATTTTACCCAAAGTCACAAAAATGTGATAAAATATAATTTATAGAAAATATAAGGACTTTATATACTAGGTCCTGGATCCCAATTGCAAGGAGTCTGATTGTACGTGAAGAAATACGATTCGAAGCCAATGACTGTTGGACTGACGGCTGCTGTGCTACTGTCTCTCTTTGCCGGCCAGCGGTATGGCCAGGCCGCTGGACACCACTATGAATGGGTGAACAGATGGAGCGGGGATGCTGTGGAAGGGGACCCCATCACGGTCCACTACCTCCAGGGCTGGAACCAAGACAAGGTCACGGTAGGGACGGATGGAACCAGTCAGGTGACCATCGCCGACTACGGTGGCAGCAACGGGGGCGAGGCCACCGTCAAGGGGAAGAACATCGCTTTTACCGGCAATTTTGTCACCGGCGGCAAGATCACGGCCGGCAATGGTGCCACGGACCGCTTGACATTCCGGAACATCCAGGCTGCCAGGATGGTGGGAGAAAAAGAAGCTGGGAGCATTGCCCTGGATGCCAGGAATATATCTGCTGATTATGTCAGCGCCACGGAAGGTGGGACCATCCATCTGGGAACCCAGTACATGAGGGGCGGACTGGACCTGAAGGATCTGAACGTATCCAATTCCAGCACCGTAGAAATCGGCAATGCCGAGGCCGGGGATCTGTCCATTGGACGCTTCAGCGTGGGAGGAGCCATGTGGTCGGATGATGATGAGCGGATCCTGAATCACGTGTCTCTCTCCGGGAACGATATCCACATTGGACAATTTGGGGGTGTCTCGGCTGCGGACATCGAACTCAATGCCCGGGGCAGCGTGGCAAGCCATTCCCAATGGATGGTCACTGGCGACGGTTACCACACCACAGAGGAACCCTATACGGCCCTGACGGTGAAAGCCGGGGGCGATGTCAGCGTGGGCGGTGACTATACTTCTATGGAAGCACACAACCATGCCAAGATCGATGTGACCGCCGGAGGAAAGATGGCGGCTTCAGGGGATTTCCTGGCCGTGGGGGACGGCCATATCCATGTCAAAGCGGCCAATATTACCACAGGAGGCATACTCCATGCCACCGGGGAAAAGGCAGACATCACCCTGACCGCGGAAGACGCAGAGGGCAACAAAGGGGATATCCAGGCCCAGGAACTGCAGCTGGACAGCCAGGGGACGGCATCCCTGACGGGGAAGACCATTACCTTGGCTCCCGATGGCAAGCACTATAGCGCCTACCGGTCCCTCCAGGTGCAGGACTGCCATTTGACCATGGATGCAGATGAGATCAACCTGCCTTCGGGCATCGGCTTCAACGGATCGGCAAGACTGGATCTGAAGGCCGCCCATCAGCTGACCATCGGGAATGCGCTGCACGAAAATGCCTATGATACCAGTGCGATCCGTCTTACCTTCGGCAGTTACGGGGAAACCCGTACCGGCCAATTATACGGTGGGAGCAGCCAGGCGGAGGTGACGGTAAACGGTTCCACCGCTGTGGTAGGAAGCTCCAATGAAGATGAAAGGGTCTGGTTCAACGGGAAGGATCTGACATTCAATGCTTCAAAAACACCGTCTCTGACGGATTCCTCTTCCGATATGTACAAAGCCGTTGCTTTGGATTTCACCGATTCTCAATTCTGGTCCGGCAATCCTGATACCACGGAGACCACTACGGTAAACGGCCATATCCTCACCAACAGCTCCAATGCCTTTGTCTTGAACGGCAGCCAAGCGGTCACCCTGAACGGACTGAAAGGGGCTTTCGAACACAACCAGAACGCTTTTTCCCTGATCGACCGGGGCCATTCTTCCATCCAGATCGGGGATGCAGATACGGCCCTGACCACCGTGAATGGAGAGATCCTGACGGGCGTGGATACGGTCCTGTACGTGGGCGGCAAGGATATCCTCCTGGATAATGCCGGCCATACGGCCCTTTATGCCAATGCTTCCAGCCGGTCCGTGGAAATCGGCCGGACTGCGCCGGAAGGAAGCACTTCCGATAGGGTGGCTATCAAGGGACGGCTGCTGGTGAGCGGGGTGGCCCGGATGGATGTAGTGGGGAAGGATATCACCCTCAGTGACGGGGCGGCCCCGGACAGCGGGACCATCGGGACCACTGTGAAGACCAGAGACGATGGCAGCCATACGGAACCGGACAGCCATACCCATGATGCCCTGGTGATCCAGCAGGCAGCAGACAATGCTCTGGTCATCGGGGAACCGGATTCCCATGTGAGCATCGACGGCCGTCTGGTGGGCCTCAATGGAGGGTATTCCGTGGACGGGGACACCATCCACATCTATGAAGGAGCCAATAAAGACCAGAACCTGATCCTCACCACCGGAGGCGCCGTAAACCTGGGCCATGATGGGACCAGCCTGCTCCGGATCGACGGAGGCATCTGGGCCATGGGGGATTCTGCCAACAAAGTGGATCTGGAAGGAAAGGATATCCGCATCGATCCGGCCAGTGGCATGCGGGCCGTCCAGGCCAATGCCATGCCGGTGGAAATCGGGGACAGCGCTACGGAAAATGCCGTAGTGAATGGAGAGATCTGGTCCGTGTGCGGCAAGGCCCCCATTACGGTGGATGCCGGTCAATATGCCCTTTCCGCCAACGGCAGCACTTATGCGGCCCGGTCCACCGGGGGCGGCTCTATCACCCTGGGCCATGACGGCAGTACCGGGATCATCGACGGGGAACTGACGGCCGATGCCGGCAGCTCTCTGGAGGCGTATCTGAAAGGCAGCGGCTCCCGGTTGAAAGGCAAGGTGGATGATCAGAATTTGGATTACGGGATCACTCCCGATGTCGGGATCACCCTCCATCTCAATGCTGGGGCGGTCTGGAACCTGGACGGCGATTCCAAAGTCACCTATCTCCAGGCCGCTAAGGGGATCATCCATCTGGACCAGGATACCACGGATCAGAGCCTGTACACGGGGAACTTCGCCGGGGACGGGGCGGCTGTCCTTATGGGCCACCAGGGGGATGCCCAGGTGAATGACCGTCTCTATGTGAAAGGGACCCATACGGGGACCACCCAGCTGCAGCTCCATGCCGTGCATGGCGCCTGGACTGACGGGGCCATCGGGTCCGTCCTGGCCAGTGTAGGGGACGAACAGGGAAAATTCTATGTGCCGGACCGGGAAGACCGGCTGTTCTTCCATCGGATCGTGCTGGATACCCATGAAAAGAGCCAGGGGGATACGGTCACTGACGGCTATAGCACCGATTGGTACCTGAAGGGCTTCCAGAACCTTCCCACCGATGACAAGGGCCATCATACCCACTTCGTCCAGACCATGATGGGGATCCCGGGCATGGATTACCAGATGTGGCGGGAAGACATGGACAGCCTGTTCAAACGGATGGGGGACCTGCACACCCAGGATGCGGCACCAGAAGGGGTCTGGGCCAGAGCGGCCGGGACCCGGAGCCAGCGCAGCGGGGAAGAAGGAGGCTTTACCCTCCAGCACCATCAGTACCAGGTGGGCTACGACAAGCTCCTGGGAGAGAACGGAAAAGAACGCCATTACCAGGGCATCGGTCTGGGATACAGCCGGGGTACGGGGACTTTCTCCGGAGGGACTTCGGATCTCACCGGCATCAGCCTGGGTCTCTACGATACCCATGTGAAGAAAGATGGTCAGTACTGGGATTTCGTCCTGAAGGGCCAGCATCTCTCCAATGAGGTGTACGGCAGTTATGGAGCCAAAGGGACCCTGGACAACAACGGCTTCACGGCAGGAGCGGAATACGGCTGGAAGAAGGACTTTTCCGGCGGCTGGTTCCTGGAACCCCGGGCCCAGTTCACCCTGGGCTGGCTCCACGGAGCGTCGGCGGACCTAGCCAATGGGGTCCATTATGAGGAAAATAACATCCACAGCGCGGTGGGACGGGCCGGGTTCCGGGCCGGGTACGAAGACCATCGGGCCCAGTTCTTCCTGAAGGCGGACTGGTTCCACGAATTCGGGGGCAGCGGAGAAGTCCGCTTCACCGATGACGAAGGGTTCCTGAAGCTGGACCGGGATTACGGGGACAACTGGTTCGAATACGGCATCGGCATGGCCGTACAGCTGTCGCCGGAAAGCCAGTTCTACCTGGAAGGCGAAAAGAGTAGCACAGGCACCTACCGGAAAAACTGGAGCTGGAACGCAGGAGTGAGATGGAAGTTCTGAGGAAGTTGCATTCATAAATTAAAAGGAACCCGCCGCCCGGGTTCCTTCCTGAAGCCAGAGACCAGTGACCAGGGACCAGTGACGGGGCTGGGGAAAGTGTTTTTCCAGCCCCAATTTTTCCCTTGACATTTCCCTCACTATACAGTATACTAATCAAGTCGACAGCGCCTGAGGGTGCTGGCAGACAATGGCCCAGTAGTTCAGTTGGTTAGAATGCCGCCCTGTCACGGCGGAGATCGTCGGTTCGAGTCCGTCCTGGGTCGCCAATGCCTCGGTAGCTCAGTTGGTAGAGCAAAGGACTGAAAATCCTTGTGTCCGCAGTTCGATTCTGCGCTGAGGCACCATTCTTTATGCGGAAGTAGCTCAGTGGTAGAGCATCACCTTGCCAAGGTGGGGGTCGCGAGTTCGAATCTCGTTTTCCGCTCCATTTCTATATGGCGACGTAGCCAAGCGGTAAGGCAGAGGTCTGCAAAACCTTTATCCCCAGTTCGATTCTGGGCGTCGCCTCCAACTTTTTCGCCGAGGTGGCGGAACTGGCAGACGCAAGGGACTTAAAATCCCTCGGAGAGTGATTTCCGTACCGGTTCGATTCCGGTCCCCGGCACCATTGAATTTTAAAAGGGGTTGTTGCACGTGTGAAAACCACACATGTGTAACAACCCCTTCGTCATACGTCAGTCGTCATACGCTTTTGGAAATCAATTTTTCCAAATTGATTTTGAAATCTTAAAACCCACTATAACATTCAACTGATTTTCTTAAATTCAAAGCCGGCAGAGCTGGCTTCCATCGGCGTATGACCTATGACGTATGACTTATGACGGGCTGTTGCTCATGCAACAGCCCCTTTTTTTTGTGCCGGATCCGGAGAAAGATATGGTACAATAAGAGAGATCAAAAAGAATACAAAGGAGTCATGACCCATGGAAGAACGACGAATCATCCACGTGGAAGAGAAGCTTCCCGTCCTGGAAACCATCCCGCTCAGCCTGCAGCACCTGTTTGCCATGTTCGGCTCTACGGTATTGGTGCCTTTTCTCCTGCACGTGGACCCTGCTACGGCCTTGTTCATGAACGGCATCGGCACCCTGCTGTACCTGACCATCTGCAAGTGGAAGCTCCCGGCCTATCTGGGCTCCAGTTTCGCTTTCATTTCCCCTGTGCTGGCCGTCTGCGCCACCCCGGGAATGACCTACGGAGATGCCCAGGGAGGCTTCATCGCCTTCGGTCTCTGCTTCATCCTCATCGGCCTCATGGTGAAGAAAATCGGCACCAACTGGATCGATGTGCTGTTCCCCCCGGCGGCCATGGGATCCATCGTGGCCATCATCGGTCTGGAACTGGCCCCTCTGGCCCTCAATATGAGCGGATTCGTGGATCCGGTCAAGGGGATGACCAATGGCCAGGCCATGGCCATCTCCATGTTCACGCTGGTCGTCACCATCCTGGCTACCGTTTTGGGCCGGGGGTTCATCGCCATCATCCCCATCCTCATCGGGGTAGTGTCTGGCTACGTCCTCAGCTGGGTCATGGGGGTGGTGGATTTTTCCGCCGTGGGGACCGCCGCCTGGTTCTCTTTCCCCACCTTTTACCAGCCTCGGTTCAACCTGTCCGCCATCATGATGATTTTGCCGGCCCTTTTCGTGGTACTGGCGGAACACCTGGGCCATCTCTTCGTCACCAGCGATATCGTGGGACGTGACCTGATCAAGGATCCCGGACTCCACCGGTCCCTGATGGCTGACGGCCTGTCCAACGTGCTTTCCGGGCTCCTGGGGTCCACTCCCAACACCACCTATGGGGAGAATATGGGGGTCATGGCCATCACTGGGGTCTACAGCACCTGGGTCATCGGAGGTGCGGCCATTTTCGCCATCCTGTTTTCCTTCATTGGGAAAGTCGCCGCAGTGATCCACGGGATCCCCACTCCGGTGATGGGCGGGGTCTGCATCTTATTGTTCGGGTTTATCGCTGCGTCCGGCCTGCGGATGATGGTGGAACGGAAGGTGGACTTCACCCGTCCCAAGAACTTGATCCTCACGGCCGTGACCATGATCAGCGGTCTTTCCGGGGCGGCGGTCCACATCGGCCCCGTCCAGCTCAAAGGGATGGGGCTGGCTACGGTGGTGGCCATCCTGGCCAGCCTGGCATTCCTGATTTTCGAAAAATTGGGCTTGTCCAACGAGAAATAATCGGATTTAGAATTGAAAGAATTTGTGAAGTATGGTATATTGTTTTAAATATTACAAACTACCAAAGGGAGGCAGACTATGGAGAATTTACAGCATGAGGTTGTCCTGGTGGTCGACTTCGGCGCTCAGTACAGCCAGCTGATTGCCAGACGCGTCCGTGAATGCGGTGTGTACTGTGAAATCATTCCTTACAACTATACCCTGGACAAGATCAAAGCCAAGAATCCCAAGGCCATCATCCTGTCCGGCGGACCTAACAGTGTCTATGCGGAAAATACCCCCAGCGTGGATGAAGGGGTCTTCGAAATGGGGATCCCCGTCCTGGGCATCTGCTATGGCGACCAGTTCATGACCAAAGCCCTGGGCGGTGTGGTGGCCCATGCAGGCAGCGGGGAATACGGCAAGACGGCTGTGGTGCTGGATAACGAAACCCGCCTTTTCTCCGGCCTGGAAAGGAACAATGTGTGCTGGATGAGCCATCAGGACTATGCGGAAAAAGCCCCGGAAGGCTTTACTGTCATCGCCCATACCGCAGAATGTCCCATCGCTGCCATGCAGAATGAGGACAAGAAACTCTACGGCGTCCAGTTCCATCCGGAAGTGATGCATACTCCCTTTGGGAAGCAGATGTTCTCCAACTTTCTGTTCAATATCTGCAATCTGTCCGGGGATTGGACCATGTCCTCCTTTGCCCAGAACAAGATCCAAGAGATCCGGGAAAAAGTGGGGGATAAGAACGTACTCTGCGCTATGAGCGGCGGGGTGGATTCCTCCGTGGCCGCCGTCCTGGTCCACAAGGCAGTGGGCAAGCAGCTCACCTGTGTGTTCGTGGATCACGGTCTTCTGCGGAAAGATGAAGGGGACCAGGTGGAACAGGTCTTCAAACGGGATTTCGACATGAACCTGATCCGGGTCAATGCCCAGGACCGTTTCCTCAGCAAACTGAAAGGGGTCAGCGACCCTGAAAAGAAACGGAAGATCATCGGGGAAGAATTCATCCGGGTCTTTGAAGAAGAATCCAAAAAGATCGGCCATGTGGACTTCCTGGTCCAGGGGACCATTTATCCTGACGTGGTGGAATCCGGCGGTACCGGCACCTCTGCCACCATCAAGAGCCACCACAATGTAGGCGGTCTGCCCAAAGACATGAAACTGGGTCTCATCGAACCCCTGCGGGAACTGTTCAAGGATGAAGTCCGTGCCGTAGGCGAAGAATTGGGCATCCCCTCCGAACTGGTATGGCGCCAGCCCTTCCCGGGCCCCGGCCTGGCCATCCGTGTCCTGGGAGAAGTCACGGAAGAAAAGCTCCACATCGTGCGGGAAGCCGATGCGATTTTCCGGGAAGAAATCGCCAAAGCCGGCCTCAACCGGTCCATCTGGCAGTATTTCGCCTGCCTCCCCAACATCCGCAGCGTCGGGGTCATGGGTGACTTCCGGACCTACAGCAACACCATCGCCCTCCGTGCCGTCAACAGCACCGATGGCATGACTTCCGACTGGTCCCATATCCCTTACCATGTGCTGGACATCGTGTCCCGCCGGATCGTCAATGAAGTCCCTGGGGTGAACCGGGTGGTCTATGATATCACCAGCAAGCCGCCGGCGACTATTGAGTGGGAATAAGTTGTAGGGGCTGACGCATAACCCAGGCGCGGGATATGCACCCATCTACTTTGTCAGCGGGGAATTTGGTCCGCGGCATGTACGTCCATGTACTATGCCACGAACCAAATTCCCCGCTTTCGCGTATCTGGGTACATCTCCCGCGCCTGGAAGAGAACTGGGCCCATCTGCTTTGTCGTATTCGCGCATCTGACCTACTCTGGTGCTCAGGGAAGAAATCTAGGGAGAAAAAAGACGTCAGACACGGCCGGAGGCCTACAGATGCCAGAAGTCAGCTTGTTGGCGATGAGTAGATCGGTACTGCATCTAAAGCAGACAAAGCAGAAGTCTGACTTCTGGGAGGCCCGTGAGGGCCGGTCCTGATATCTTTCTTCATCTCGTTGTCATACCAACGGACGTAATCCCAGCATTCCGCTATACTTAAACCATCAAACAACTACGGGAGGAATGCTCCATGATTACTGTAAAAAATACCCTGGCTGAAGTGGTGCGGGATTATCCCCAGACCATCCCCTTTTTCAATGAACTGCATCTGGATTACTGCTGCGGCGGTGGAATCCCTCTGGAAGAAGCGGTAAAAGGGACGGACCTGGATGCCCAACAAGTGGTGGCGGATCTGAACGGATACATTGCCAGCCACAGCACCAAAACCGGCAGCCAACAGGAATCCCTGGACCGGTTCAAGCAGCTTTCCATTCCTGACATGCTCCAGGACCTGGAAGCCACCCACCATGTGGACGAACGGAAATATATGGCGGAAATCGAAACGGACCTGAATAAGATCCTCCTGGTCCATTATGTCCATCACGGGGAACTGCTCACCCGGCTCCATCATCTGTACGGGACCCTGAAAACCGACCTGGAAGAACATTTTGCCCGGGAAGAACGGCTGGTGTTCCCATTGATGCGGACCTACCCTCAGCCCAACCTGGAAATCCTCACCTTGGTCCAGAACCTGGAAGCCGATCATTCCGCCGCCGGGGACATCATCAAGGAAATGGAAGCCCTCACCGATCATTTCACCGTACCAGCCGATGCCTGTGCCACCTTCAAACGGACCTATCAGCTGCTGGAAGCCTTCATCAATGATGTGTTCGTCCATATTTTCAAGGAAAATTCCATCGTCTTCCCGGAATATGCGGAAAAGGCCCCCAACCAGGAAGGTCTGGACCGTCAAGTGGAAGTGTCCCTGGAAAAAGAAGCAGGCCAGAACAGCAACTCCTGCGGCTACTGTGAAAGCGCTGAAGGGGAAGCGGAAAAGAGCCCCGTCCTCTACGAATGCGGAAACTGCGGTGCCCTTTACTGCAACGACTGCGCAGAAACCGGCTGCCCCAGCTGCGGCGCCTCTTTCAGCCACGCCCATCCTTTGGAATATTCCGGAAGCAGCTGGAATCCGAATCAGGACTAAGTAGACAATAAAAGGGCTAGCGCCTGGAGAGAGTCGGGGAAAGAGAAGACGTCAGACACGGCCAGAGGCCTACAGAAGTCAGCTTGTTAGCGATGAGCAGATTGGTACTGCATCCAAAGCGGACAAAGCTGAAGTCCGACTCCTGAGATGCCCGTCAGGGCCGGTCCTGATGTCTTCTAAGGGACCAGGGACAAACGGTTGGATTTATGATAGAATCAAAGGGTAACTATTTATCCAGGGAGGTTTCATCATGATCCGTTTCAATAACGACTACAACCACGGGGCCCATCCCAACATCCTGGAAGCCCTGACCCGTACCAATGATACCCAGTTCAGCGGGTATGGCACTGATGAATGGTGTGACAAGGCAGAAAGACTGATCCTGGACCAGAGCCAATGTCCCCAGGGGAAGGTGTATTTTTTCCCGGGGGCTACCCAGGCCAATCTGGTGACCATCGCTGCTTTCTTAGGTTCCTGTGACAGCGTGATCTGCGCTTTCACCGGCCACATCAACGGCCATGAATGTGCTTCCATCGAAAATACGGGCCATAAGATCCTGGCCCTGCCCCAAAAGGACGGGAAAATCACCGCCGCCCAGATCGAACAGGAAGTCCGATCCTATTATGATGCCGGCGAAGCTGAATGGCTCACCCGGCCCTCCCTGGTCTACGTTTCCTTCACCACCGAATACGGTACCCTCTATTCCAAAGCGGAACTCACTGCCATTGCAAAAGTCTGCCGGAAATACGGCATGGCTCTCTTTGTGGATGGGGCCCGGCTGGCCTATGGATTGGCTTCTCCTGAAAACGATCTGGCTCTGCCGGACCTGGCCCGGCTCGCCGACGCCTTCTACCTGGGAGGGACCAAATGCGGCGCCCTCTTCGGGGAAGCCCTGGTCCTCACCCATCCGGAAGCCGTCCGCCGGTTCAAGGCCCATATGAAGCAGAGCGGAGCCGTCCTGGCTAAAGGCTGGCTCCTGGGCCTCCAGTTCTATACCCTGCTCCAGGACGGCCTGTATTTCAAACTGGCTGCCCGGGCGGATGCTTTTGCCCTCCGGCTCCGGGATGCCTTCCGGAAAAAGGGGATCCCGGAATACGTAGTCAGCCCCACCAACCAGCAGTTCGTGATCCTGACCCCGGAACAGGCTGCCCATCTGGAAAAGAAATATGCCTTCGAAAGAGAAGGGAACCTGGAAGATGGCCGGTTGATCGTCCGGTTCTGTACCTCCTGGAGTACGCAGGAGGGGGAGGTGGAGGCGCTAGTCGCCGACATCGCTAACGCATAACCCAGGCGCACGATATGGGCCCATCTGCTTTGTCAGCGGGGATTTTGGTCCGCGGCATGTACGTCCATGTACTATGCCACGAACCAAAATCCTCGCTTTCGCGCATCTGGCCCCATCTCGTGCGCCTGGCCGGAATCCATGGGATATTGCACCCTTCTACTTTGTCAGCGGGAGATTTGGTCCGCGGCATATACGTCTATGTACTATGCCACGAACCAAAATCTTCGCTTTCGCGCATCTGGGTGCATCTCCCGCGTCTGGAGAGAGTCGGAGCTATCTGCTTCAGGGGATCAAAATTTAATTCAGTATTTACTAAATCAAAACCATCGATTATAATTAAGTAAATACTAAATCAAAGGAGGTGGAACGATGGAACTTGACCGTATATTGAAAGCACTGGGAGAACCCATGCGGCTGAAAATCTATCAGGCACTTTTGGAAAGGAAGCACTGCGTCCGGTCTCTTTCCAAAAAGTTCGGGATCTCGGAATCGGCCATTTCCCAGCATCTGAAGATCATGAGGGAAGCAGGTTTGGTCTATGGAGAAAAGTACGGCTATCATATGCACTATCTGCCGGACCAAGGAGCCATCGACTTCCTGGCGGAGCAGGTGGAACGGATGCGGAGGGCTTCTCTGCAGGTGGACCGTGAGCAAAAAGCCTGCCAATGTGAATATCGGGGGAGAAAAGCATGAAACGGGATCAGCTCAGGGATTTGTTTTTGACTTTTGCCCAAATCGGACTGTTTACCTTTGGGGGCGGGTATGCCATGATTTCCATGATCGAGCACAGCTGTGTGGAAGAAAAGAACTGGATCACCCATGAGGAACTGATGGATATCACCGTGATCGCAGAATCCACGCCCGGTCCCATCGCCATCAACTGTGCCACCTTTACCGGATATAAGCAGGCTGGAATGGCGGGAGCTCTGGCGGCTACTTTTGGGATCGTCCTCCCTCCTTTTCTGGTCATTCTGGCCGCTTCGCTGTTCCTGTATGATTTCTTTACGTGGAAACTGCTGGCTGCCGCTTTCCAAGGAATCAAGATCGCTGTAGGGCTTTTGATCTTGGAGGCAGCCATGATGCTGCTGAGAAAGGGCGCCAGGACGAGGCTGTCACGGGGCATCCTCTTAGGTTCCTGCTTGGCCATGCTCTGCAGCGATATCTTTGGCCTGCCGCTTTCTTCCATCCGGCTGATGCTCCTGGCAGCAGGGGTCAGTCTGGTATCTTCCAGGCTCCAGGCGCCCTCCCATCAAGAAAGCGGTGGTGGAAAATGATCTATCTGGAGTTATTTGCAGGATTTTTGAAAGTCGGATGTTTTGCCTTCGGAGGTGCATACGGTGCGATCCCTCTGATCCGGGACGTGGTCCTGTCCTACGGCTGGCTGAATGACGACATGCTGACCTATATGATTGCTGTCAGTGAAAGTACACCGGGACCGATCATGGTCAATCTGGCGACTTATGTGGGGAGCAGCCAGGGGGGCTTCCTGGGAGCCGTCATCGCCACAGCCGCCGTTGTCCTGCCTTCGTTCCTGATCATCCTCCTGGTCACGGCGCTGCTCCATCACCTGCTGGACAACCGGTATATCCAGAGCCTTCTCCGAGGGATGAAACCCTGCGTGACGGGTATCGTATTGGCGACCGGTCTCTATATGACTTTCCAGCATTGCCTCGGCCCCGGGAAGCAGCCCCAACAGGCGTTCCAGGCACTTTTCGTGATCTTTGGCCTGGTTTTGGGAAAAAAGGGTTACCAACGGGTCACGAAAAAGAAGCTCTCTCCCATTGGGCTGATTATGGCTTCCGCTGTCTTGGGCGTCATCGTCTATGGAGGGTAGAAAGGAGGGCAAGACGCTGCGGAACTGGACAGCTCCCTTCCAGCCACTCATCCGACCGATGGATCCATTGTCTTTCCTCTCCACTTCCCCCGCTGGTATTCCCAGCCGGAAAGCAGGAAATTGGCCAGCCAGCCCAGGGGGACGGCATACCAGACGAAGGGGATGCCGAAGCGGGGAGCCAGGGCCATGGCCAGGCTGACCCGGAGTCCCAGGTTGACCAAGTTGGCGATAGTGAACATCTGCATATCGCCGGCCCCTCGGAGGACCCCATCTACGGACATCTTCATGCCGATGAAGCAGAAGAAAAAGCCCATGAAGCGGAAATAACCTTCCGCTGTCTGGAAAGCGACAGGGGACCCTTCGCTGCCCAGGAAAAAGACGGAAAGGGAATGGCTCCCCAGCTCCATGAGCAGGCAGTTCAGGAAGGCAAAGATAAAGACCAGGCGGAAGGCAGCTTTGAGGCCGGCGGGGATCCGTTCCGGCTGTCCAGCTCCCAGATTCTGGGCCGTATAGGGGCTCATGGCGTTGCCGATGGCGGACATGGGGACCACACACAGTCCTTCCACCCGCATGGCAGCGGAAAAGCCCGCCAGGGCTTCCGAACCGAACCCGTTGACCACCGACTGGACCAGCATCATGCCGATGGAGACCGTGGACTGCTGGAGGATGGAAGGCAGGGCGATCCGGGCCATGGGCAGCAGTTCTTCCGGGGCGAAGAGACGGGGCCTTTCGGAAGGCATGTGCCCGAGTACCCAGGTGAGGACCCCGAAGGAAAGGATGGCGGCGATCCCCTGGGCGATGAGGGTGGCCCAGGCCACGCCGGCGACTCCCAGGCCGTACTGGGTGACCAGGATCCAATCCAGCACCACATTGAACAATGAAGAAAAAATCAGGAAGAACAGGGGGATCCGGGATTTCCCCAGGGCATTGAACATGGCGGACAGGACGGAATACATGAACAGGAAGGGAAGACCCAGGAAATACACCCGGAGATACACATCGGCCAGTCCCAGGACATCTGCCGGGGTATCCAGGAGTTCCATGATGTCCAGGCTGAACCAGAGGCCGATGCCGCCCAGCACCAGGCTCAGGAGCAGGAAAGCCAGGAGGGCCGTATATAAAGCTTCCTTCATCTTTTTATATTGTCCGGCCCCAAAATACCGGCTGACCTTGACGGAAGCTCCGATGCCTCCTCCGATGGCGATCCAGATGAAGATGTTGGTGAACGCATAGGAAGCGCCCACCGCAGCCAGGGCCTGTTCGCCCACATACCGGCCCACGATGGCGGAATCGGCCATGGTATAGGTCTGCTGGAAGAAATTCCCGATGATCATGGGGAGCGCGAAATAGAGCAGGGCCTTTAGGGGATTTTCGGTGATCAGATAGTCATTTCTCATAGGATTCAATCCTCCGCCAGCTTCAGGAACAGGGAAACAGGGGTCCGGAGGATATGATCGTTGAAGTCATATTCCGGGCGGTGGGGGATGGGCCAGTCTTCGCCATTGCCGACGTAAAAAATCGCGCCCGGGCAGACCTTTAGATACCAACCGAAATCTTCGGAAGGCCGCCAGGGCTCATCCATGGGAGCCAGCTCTAGGCCCAGGCTGCGGGCGGCGGTACGGACCCGTTCTGCACAGTCGGAGTCGTTGACCGTAGCAGGAAACGGATCGGATTCACTGAAGGCAACGGAGAGAGCAGCCATTTTGCCCAACCGGAGTGCTTCCTCTCGGAGACGGTTTTCCATCTGGGCCAAGTCTTCTTCCGCATCCGCCCGGAAGGTGAAGGAAATTTCCCCTTCGCCTGGCGAAATGCCGAAATTGCGCCCCCCCAGATTGACTCCTACAATGGTGAGGAGGAGCGTCCTGTCCTGCCCGTTTTGGGCCTCTTCTGCCAGATGATCGGCCAAAAGGATCATCCGGGCTAGAGCAGGAGCCGGGTTTTTGCCATTTTCCGGAGCACCGGCATGGGTCTCCTTGCCCAGGAATCGGATGGTGAGTCCTTTGGAGGCGCACTGGGTCAGTCCATCCCGGACCATCACGGCATTTTCCGGATAGCCGCTGAGATTGTGGAAGGCGTAGACTTCTCCGATCCCTGCGTCCTGGAGAAAGTCTGCACAGGGCTTTCCCCCGGCACCGGTTTCCTCCGCTGACTGGAAGATGAGATACACTGGCCGCTGGATCTTCCTGTCGTGTTCCAGGAGCAGAGAAAGGGCCGCCAGCGCAGCAGAATGGCCGTCGTGGCCGCATTTATGGGCGACGCCTTCAGCCTGGGACCCATAGGGCAGGGACCGGGTCTCCGGGATGGGCAGGGCGTCCATATCCGCTCGGAATCCGATGGGCGGCTTCCCGTTCTGCACAGCTGGCTCGTACAATGCGCAGAACCAGTCTCCCTGGTCGATTACTTGCAAATCTGTATGTTCCCTGATGAAATCCATCAGGCTTTTTTTTGTCTCTCTTTCCTGTCCGGACAGTTCCGGATGGGCGTGGAGGGCATGGCGCAAAGCAATGATCTGTTCCCAGTCCAGCTGGGATGAAGCTTCCTGATCCATGGTCGTTTTTCCTTTCTGAGGGGCTGCTGCAGCCTCTTTTTGTTTCATTTCCTAATGGTACTACAAATCCAGCAGAAAAAAAATAAAAAAAGATGTAATAAAAATATTGACAATAAAATAAAAATCATGTATGATACATCATGTAAGAAGTAATATAAAATATTACAACAACAAAAACAACTGGTTGAAGGGTCGCCCCCTTCTGAAAGGAGAATTTCAAATGAAAAAGATCGCTGTTGTCGCTGCCAATGGTCGTGTTGCCAAAAAGGTGATTGCCGAAGCCCTGGATCGGGGAGATGAAGTGGTGGCTTTTGGCCGCCATGCGGAAAACGATACAGCTGCCAAAACCTACATCCGGAAAGATATCCTGGATCTGACCCAAGAAGATCTGGCTGGGTTCGATGCGGTGGTGGACGCCTTCGGAGCCTGGACTCCGGAAGCCCTGCCTGGCCATTCCACCACCCTGGAGCACCTGTGCGATGTACTCTCCAGTACGGATGTGCGGCTGGTGATCGTGGGCGGGGCTGGTTCCCTGTACCTGGATAAAGAACACAAGACCCAGCTGGTGGAAAGCCCGGACTTCCCGGATGCTTTCAAACCCCTGGCCACGGCCATGGGCAAGGCTTTGGCCGGACTGCGCCAGAGAAAAGACGTGAAATGGACGTATATCAGTCCGGCGGCTGATTTCCAGGCTGACGGAGAACGGACTGGGAAATACATCCTGGCCGGAGAAGAATTGACGGTGAATGCCAAAGGAGAATCCATCATCTCTTACACCGATTACGCCATCGCCCTGGTGGACGAAATCGAAAAAGGGAATCACATCCAGCAGCGGATCTCCGTGGTAAGGGAATAAATATCTGCGCTGCACCGGTCGTTGGCCAGGCATAAAACCGTAGGGGACTGTTGCCTGCGCGACAGTCCCCGTCATACGTCATAGGTCATACGCCGATAGAAGCCTGCTTTGCTGGCAATGAACGCAAAAAACTATTGAATTCTAGGGCAGGTTTTGAAATTTCAAAATCAATTTAGAAAAATTGATTTCCAAAAGCGTATGACGTGTGACCTATGACGAAAGGGTTGCTGCACTTTGACGTGTAACAAACCCGCTTTCCAGAAATTTTGTTTGAGGAGGGATGGAAATGACAGGAAATATCACAGATGCAAATATCGCCCGGCTGGGGGAGGAAATCTCCCAGGCGGAAGCCATCCTCATCGGTGCCGGGGCTGGGCTGTCTACTGCGGCCGGGTTCACCTATTCCGGCAAACGGTTCCACCAGTGGTTCTTCGATTTCGAGCAGGCCTATGGCATCCGGGATATGTATTCCGGCGGGTTCTATCCCTTCCCCAGCCGGGAAATCTACTGGGCCTGGTGGAGCCGGCAGATCTACCTGAACCGGTATGTGGATGCGCCTCTGCCAGTCTATGCTCAGCTGCTGGATCTGGTACGGGATAAAGACTATTTTGTCTTGACCACCAATGTGGACCATCAGTTCCAGCGGGCCGGATTCGATAAAAAAAAGCTGTTCTACACCCAAGGGGATTACGGCCTCTTTCAGAAGGAACGGCCGGACGGTCAAAAAGAAACTTGGGACAACGAAGCTCTGGTGTATCGGATGCTGGAAGCCCAGGGTTTCGTGAAAGACGGGACGGGAAGGTTTCAGGTGCCTGAGGATGGGCATATCCTGAAAACAGTGCCGGCAGATCTGGTGCCCAAAGCCCCGGATGACGGGTCTCCTCTGGTGATGAATCTACGCTGTGATGATACCTTTGTGGAAGATGCCGGGTGGCATCGGGCGGCCGGGCAGTATCACCGGTTTCTCCAGAAGTTCCAGGATAAGAAGATCCTATATCTGGAACTGGGCGTGGGGATGAATACCCCGGTCATCATCAAATATCCCTTCTGGCAGCGGACGGCGGACAATCCCCGGAGCTTCTATGTGTGCATCAACAAAGGGGCAGCCTGGTGTCCGGAAGAAATCCGCGGCCGGAGCCTGTGCCTGGACGGGGATATTGCCCCGGTACTGGAAAAACTTGTGACAGGAAAGGAGAAATGACCATGGAACAGCAGGAAAGGATCACCTGGCTCATTGGGGAACTGCAGAAGGAAATGCCGGAATACGCCGGGATTTCTCTCCCTGATGATCCGGAAGGCCGGTGGCAGCTGTTCCGGGGATTGTGCAATCTGCGGCCGCCCCGGAAAGCGACGGCAGGATTTTTAAAGGTGCAGGACGCTTTCCTCCGGGAAATGACCCGGGAAAAAGGGATCGTACTGCTAGATAGCTTGCAGCCGTCCCAGCTTGACAGCCGGCTTTTCCTCTGGCAGGGGGATATCACCCGGCTCCAGGCCGATGCCATCGTGAATGCGGCCAACAGCCAGCTGCTGGGGTGCTTCCGGCCCAACCATAACTGCATCGACAATCTGATCCAGACCATGGCCGGGGTCCAGCTCCGGTATGCCTGCTGGCAGCTGATGGAAGAACAGGGCCATCCAGAACCGACGGGACGTGCCAAAATCACCCAAGGCTACAATCTGCCGGCCCGGAATGTGCTCCATACGGTGGGTCCCATCGTCCAGAGGAAAGTCACGGAACGGGATCGGCAGCTGCTGGCTTCCTGTTACCGGTCCTGTCTGGAACTGGCCAGTTCTGCCAGTCTCCACAGCCTTGCTTTCTGCTGCATTTCAACGGGGGTATTTGGCTATCCCCAGGCAGAAGCGGCCCGGACAGCAGTGAAGACCGTCCAGGAATGGCTGGCGGAGCACCCCAGAACCAGTCTGGATAAAATTGTCTTCGATGTGTATAAAGACGGGGACCAGGCATTGTATAAAGCACTGCTGGAAAAGGTCTCATTTGCCATTCCGGGCCCCGGCTTGCTATAATAAGGACAGAAACCAACGAAAGGAACGGACCCTCTATGCAGGTATCGACCAAATTCACCATAGCCATCCACATCTTGGCTGCGGCTGTCTATTTTAGGAAAGAATATAAGGTAACCAGTGACTTCCTGGCGGGCAGCATCGGCTGCAATCCGGTGATCGTTCGGAATCTCATGAAACAGCTGAAAGAGGCTGGGCTGATTTCCGTCCGGCGGGGCCCGGGAGGCATCGAAGTGACCCGTCCTTTGGAACAGATCACTTTCTACGATGTGTATGAAGCGGTGGAGACCAGCAAAGACAAGCTGTTCAATTTCCACGACAGCCCCAATCCTCTGTGCCCGGTAGGTCGGAACATCCACCAGGCCTTGGACGGGAAGCTCCAGGAGATCCAGGAGCAGTTTGAAGAGGAACTCCGCAGGCACAATCTGGCGGAAGTGGTAGGGGACCTGGAAAATGCTATCAGGAAGGACTCTTAAAAAAAGTAGAAAAATCCCTTGCATCTTTTGGGGTACTCTGCTATAATAACATTCGTTCGGTAAACACGCCCGTAGCTCAGTGGATAGAGCAACGGCCTCCGGAGCCGTGTGCGGTGGTTCGATTCCACTCGGGCGTACCATTTGAAACTTGCCTCATAGTTCGCGTCAGCGGGGTATGAGGTTTTTTTGTTATCCTAGGTTCTTTTTTCAGATAACCGGGCAAAGGAAAAAGTGCTATAATAAAAAAGTTGTCAATCCATGGGAAGCAGATGCCCATGAGGGAGAAAAGAGGTTATGCCGTGGTTAGTATCACAGATCGTGTGCGCTTTTCAGAAACTGATTTGATGGCAGTGGTCCATCATACCAATTATCTGCGCTGGTTCGAAATGGGGCGTGTGGCCTATTTCCGTCAGGCCGGTATCGACCTGAATCAGCTGCGGAAAGCTGGGTATATGGTCCCCATTGTCGAAGTCCAATGCAAATACCGTCAGTCAGCCCGTTTCGATGATGTGTATGAGATCCAGACCACGCTGACGGCCTGCAGCCGGGCCATGATCCAGTTCAGCTACCGGGTCCTCCGGAAAGAGGATGGTGCGCTGCTGGCGGAAGGCCGTTCCAAGAACGCCTTCGTGAATCTGGAGGGGAAAGTGGAACGGCTGGCACCCAAGTATTATGAAAAACTGCAGCAGCTGGCTGCACAAGAAAGGGAGATCCAAGCATGATCAATGTGATTTTACTGATCCTGGGACTGTGTGTCCTGGGCCTTTTGGTGATGACCGTCTACGCGGCCCTGAAGCCCACCGATGCCACTCGCGTGGTGGTGGAGGAGAAGACTCCGCTGAAGCTGGAGTACCTGGACCATGACAAAGCCGTACTGTCTTTTGAGGTGCCCCTTCGGAACAAGAGTCCGGAAAGCGCTGCCGTGACGGACTGCTTCGTCCGTCCCTATCTGCCCCAGGAACAGTTTCCGGACGCCTGGTGCACCGGCAACGTGGAAAAAAGCGACCGGCGCCGGAACGACCATTATTTCGAAGCCCTGGTACTGAAGGAATGGTCCGAATGGACCCTGATCGTCACCCTGACCCTCCGGGCCCGGAACGGCAAAGATATGCGGGACATCCTGAACCGGATGGTGGATATGGATGCGGCCATCTTCCTCTGCGGTGTAGGCCGGAAAGCCCATTATGTGCGGAAATATTTCTTCACCGTGTTTGCGGATGAACTGAAAAAACTGGCAGGGGGTGCCTACAATGGCTGAGAAATATGAAATCGTTCCTATTCCTACCCGGATCCTCACCGTCCATGACAATATCGTGGACGCGGTACGGGAATTCGGCGGCGACAAGATCGGTCCCCGAGACGTGGTCTGTGTAGCGGAAAGTGTGGTGGCCATCACTCAGAACCGGGCCATCCGTCCTGAGACCCTGAAGATTTCCTTTGCCGCCAAAGTCCTGAGCCAGCTCTTCCCCGGAGTGGGGAGCATCGGGAACTGGTCTGCTATGCAGAGCCTGCTCAATGAATCCGGCACTCTGAAAGTGCTGTTCGCCGTGGTGGTGGGCTTCTTTGCCAAATGCCTGGGCAGGAACGGGGTGTTCTACCAGCTGGGCGGGGAACAGGCCCGGCTCATCGATGATATCACCGGCACCATGCCTCCTTATGACAAACACATTGTCCTAGGCCCCAAGAACCCGGTACGGGTCTCTGAAAGCATCAAAGCGGGGCTGGGCTGCTTCGGGGCGGCGGTTGCGGACGTGAACGACCTGAAACGGTCCTGCTGTCTGGGCTGCACCAAAGGAGTGGATCCCCGTCTGGTAGAAAAGATCCTCATCGACAACCCCTTCGGTAACGACAGCCAGAAGACGCCGATTTGTGTAATCAAGAATTATATCGACTAAGGGCTAACGCATAACCCCTGAGCGCCATAGCAGGCCATCTGCTTTGTCAGGAGGGATTTGGAAGCCGGGTATATACCGCCGTGTATTATGCCCAACTTCCAAATCCCTCCTTTCGCGCATCTGACCTACTCTGACGCTCAGGGAAGCAATCGGGGGTACTATGCCACGAACCAAATTCCGCGCTTTCGCGCATCTGGGCATATCTTGTGCGCCTGGAAGAGATCGGGAATTTGTAGAAATAAAATGTTCAAGGCCGGCGTATGCCGGCTTCCATCGGCCAGTGACCAGTGACAATATGACCAGTGACAGGAAAAAGTTCCCGTCAGGGAACTTTTTCCTCTGGATTTATCTCCCCACAACAGGTACAATAACAGTTGTAGAAAAGGTAGGTGAAACGATGTTGGAAGTTGTAATCGCAACCCATAATCTGGGCAAAGTAGAGGAATTCAAGTCGCTGATGGATGAACTCGGCATCACCTTTACCTGCCTCAGTGATTATCCGCCCGTCCCGGAACCGGAGGAAACGGGCCGGACTTTTGCGGCCAATGCCCGGCTGAAGGCCCGATACTATGCCAAAGCCCTGGGCAAGGTATGCTTGGCTGACGATTCCGGGCTGGAAGTCCTGAGCCTGAAAGGAGCCCCCGGTGTCCGGTCCGCCCGCTATGCCGGGGAAAAAGCCACGGATGAAGAGAATAACAATCTGCTCCTGGCCAATATGAAGATGCAGGTCCGGCGGAATTGTCGGTTCTTCTGCGCCCTGGCCATGGCCAATCCGGAAGGACGGATCCTGGCGGAGAGCGCCGGGATCTGTGACGGGATCCTCCTCCATGAGCCCCATGGGACCAATGGATTCGGCTATGATCCCCTGTTCTGGTCCACAGAACTCCATAAGCCTTTGGGGGAAGCCACCATGGAAGAAAAGAATGGCATCAGCCACCGGGCCAAGGCCATCCGGAAGCTGGTGAACCAATGGAAAAGGATGAACAAATGAAGATTGGCGTGGTCAGTGATACCCACGGAGACCTCCACGCCCTGGAGGCCGTCCTGGATCAGGCCGGGGAAGTGGATCTCTGGCTCCATGCCGGAGATTACAGCCAGGACGCCCCTTTCCTCGAAGAGGCTTCCGGGATCCCGGTCTATGCGGTCTGTGGCAACTGTGACAGCTATGAGGATCGGGCTCCGGCGGAACTGGTGACGAAACAGCTGGGGTTCACCCTGGCTATGACCCACGGCCACCGGTATGTCCGGTACAACGACTGGAGCCGGCTCTTCTACTGGGGGGAAGAAAAAAAGGCGGATGTGGTGATCTTCGGCCATATCCATATCCCGGTGGACCGGGAAGAAGACGGCATCCTGCTGATCAATCCGGGAAGCCCCAGCCGTCCCCGGAACGGGGTGCCCAGTTTCGGCATCCTGACCCTAGAGACGGGGAAAAAACCGGTATTTGAAGTACATACACTGCGTGTGTAAGGAAAGGAGCTTCGTAAAATGGCAAATACGGAAGAACTGAACAAAGAGGCACTGGAACTCCATGCCAAAAACCACGGGAAACTGGAGGTGCGCTGTAAGGTGCCTCTGGAAAACGGCCATGATCTGTCCCTGGCTTATACCCCGGGGGTAGCCGAACCCTGCCGGAAGATCAAAGAAAATCCGGACCTGTCTTTTGAATATACCTGGCGGGGCAATATGGTAGCTGTGATCAGTGACGGCACTCGGGTCCTGGGATTGGGCGATATCGGACCGGAAGCGGCCATGCCCGTCATGGAAGGGAAGGCCGTGCTGTACAAGAAGTTCGGGGATGTGGATTCCGTGCCCATCTGCATCGATGCCAAGGATCCTGACGAATTCGTCAATATCGTGGAAAGACTCCAGCCTTCTTTCGGGGGCATCAACCTGGAAGACATCTCTTCTCCCAAATGCTATGCGGTAGAAGCGGAACTGATCAAACGGTGCAAGATCCCTGTCTTCCATGATGACCAGCATGGGACGGCCATCATCGCCTGCGCAGCTGTCCTGGGAGCCCTGCGCTATGTGAAGAAGGACATCGACAAGGTGAAAGTGGTGGTCAACGGCTGCGGCGCTGCCGGTTCTGCCATCGGCAAACTGCTGGTGCGCCTGGGTGTGAAAGACCTGACCATGATCGATGTTCACGGGGCTGTCTATGAAGGCCGTCCAGGAGAGATGGACATGGCCACCGCGTATCTGGCCAGTGTCACCAATCAGCGCCATTACCAAGGCGATCTGAAAGGGGCCGTAAAGGGAGCCGATGTGCTCCTGGGAGTTTCGGCTCCCCGGCTGTTCACCAAAGAAGTAATCCAGAGCATGAACCAGGATGCCATCGTTTTCGCCCTGGCCAATCCGGTGCCGGAAACCACTTATGAAGAAGCCAAAGCAGCCGGGGCTGCCGTAGCCGGGACGGGCCGGAGCGATGCGCCCAACCAGGTGAACAATGTGTGCGTGTTCCCTGGAGTATTCCGGGGAGCCCTGGACGTGCGGGCTTCTGCCATTACGGAAGAGATGAAAGTGGCTGCGGTGAAAGCCATCACTGGCTTGATCCCTGATGACGAACTCCGGGAAGACTATGTGGTGCCCGGCGCCTTCGACCGGCGGATTGTCCCGGCCATCGCCGCTGCTGTAGCCAAAGTGGCCATGGAACAAGGGATCGCCCGGATCAAACGGGACCCGGAAGACATCCGGAAAGAAGCTGCCGAACGGGTGGCACGGAACTGGAATGCATGAGGCACTGCTGCGCAGTGTGTCATACGTCATAGGTCATACGTCATACGCCGACGGAAGCCAGGATCTTCCTGACTTTGAATGAAAATCTGTTAAAATAGATTTCCTAAAGCGTATGACGACTGACGTATGATGGAAGAGCAGCAAAAGCTGCTCCTCATATAAAAAGGAGGAAAAGAACGATGAAAAAAATGGCACTGGTACTGGCCGGGCTCCTGGCTCTGGCTGGCATCGCCGGGGGCTGCGGCGGGAGTTCCACTGGCAGCAAGCCGGCAGGGGGAGATAAGAAAGTGGTCCTGAAGGTGGGCGCTTCCCCGGTTCCCCATGCGGAGATCCTGGAAAAAGTGAAGCCGCTCCTGGCCAAGGACGGAGTGGATCTCCAGGTGGTTGAATTCACCGATTACGTAAAGCCCAACCTGAGCCTCAGCGATAAGGAAATCGATGCCAACTTCTTCCAGCATCTGCCGTATCTGGAAAAGTTCTGCAAAGACCGGAACCTGTCCCTGGTTTCCGTGGGCAAAGTCCACATCGAACCCATGGGAGTGTATTCCCGGAAAATCAAAGATATCAAAGCTGTACCTGACGGCGCGAAAGTAGCTATCCCCAACGATCCCACCAACGGGGGCCGGGCTCTGGCCATCCTGGAAAAGGCCGGTCTCCTGAAACTGAAGGAAGGGGTAGGGGTACTGGCTACCGCCAACGACATCGTGGAGAACCCCAAGAACCTGCAGATCACTGAAGCGGAAGCCGCTATGCTGCCCCGGACCCTGGATGATGTGGACCTGGCCGTGATCAACTCCAATTTCGCCATGGAAGCCAAGCTGAATCCCACCAAAGATGCCCTGTTCATCGAGGCCAAGGATTCTCCCTATGCCAACATCGTAGCCGTTCGCAAAGGGGACGAAAACCGTCCGGAGATTCAAAAACTGATGAAGGCCCTGAACAGCCCGGAAGTGAAGAAATTCATCGAAGAGAAATACAAGGGCGCCATCGTTCCGGCGTTCTGAGGTCCCATCATGTCCAATACCATTGTTTATGGAGACGGCACTGCTTTCCACCCCGGTTCCTACCTGGAAGACCTGCTGGATGACTGGGAGATGACCCCAGCTCAGTTTGCCCATAAGCTGGGGAAACCGGTGGAAACCGTCAACCAGCTGCTAGAAGGGGCCATCCCGGTGGACTTGGAACTGGCTAGCAAATTGGAGGAAGCCACGGAAATCAGTGCGGCAGCCTGGCTGAACCTCCAATTCATGTTCGATGAAAAAGTGGAAGCCCATCGGAAATGACAATTCAATAATTCGTCCAGAAGAGAAGGGCGGTCTCATGGAGAGGCCGTCCTTTTTTGCGTACCAGGCAGACCTGGCTGGACAGCCTTTCTTCTTTCAGAGGAACCGCCGTGAGCCCCTGGCTCAGGGAGACCACCGATTCCGGTACCAGGGCGATCCCCAGTCCCGCCTGGGCCCATTGGAGGCAGCTTCGGGCATCATCGGCCAGGCAGCGGAAATACAAGGAAAAGTTCTGCTTCCGGCAGCTTTCCTGGATGATCCGTTCCCAACGCCGATAGCCCAGAAGGGCCAGATCCTGGAGGGCTTCCAGGGTAAGGGAATCCGGCAGGGGAGAGGGAAACAGGTCCCGGATCCCCACAGCGCAGAAATTTTCCTGGCAAAGGATCTTCCGGTCCACTCGGGACAGAGAAAAAGGTGTCCGGATCACGGCCAAGTCGATGGTCTCTTTTTCCAGGGCATCCAGCAGCTGGTACGTATTCCCTTCGTACAGTTGGAAAGAAATCTCTGGATATTTCTGGAGAAAATACCGGACTCCTCGGAAAAACCGTTCCCCGGATCCGGAAGAGATCATCCCTAGGTGGAGGCTGCCCTTTTTTCCCAACTGGAAATTCTTCATGTCTTCCTGGGCGGCCAAGGTCAGGCTCTGGATCCGTTTGGCTGTGTCGTAGAGGCTTTTTCCAGCTTCGGTGAGGCGGATCTTCCGGCTGCCCCGTTCCAGGAGATGGACCCCGCACTGGGCTTCCAGCCGCTGGATCTGGAGGGACACCGGGGGCTGGGTCAGGTTCAGCCGCCGGGCTCCGGCGGAGATGGATCCTTCTTCTACCACGGCGATGAGACAGTTCAGCTGTTCCAGGTTCATACTGCATCCTCCTATATAGAAAATATATAGATATAAATAGATTCAATATCTATTATATAGCAATCTAGGTGGTAAGATAAAGGCAGTCCAAAAAATGAGGTGCGTAACATGAAAAAATTCCTGCCCTATTTCCGGGGCTATGGCCGGGATTGCTTCCTGGCTCCTCTATTCAAACTGCTGGAAGCCCTGATGGATCTGGCGGTGCCCCTGGTGATCGCGGCTATGATCGACCGGGGACTCCCCACTGGCGATACCGGCTTCCTGTTCCGCTGTTTCCTGGTGCTCATGGGACTCATGGTCCTGGGCATGGGCTTTTCTTTCACCGCCCAGTATTTCGCTGCCCGGGGCAGCGTGGGGGTGGTGACCCGGCTCCGACAGGCCCTGTTCGACCACATCCAGGGACTATCCTACCGGGAACTGGATACCCTGGGCTCCGATACCCTGATTACCCGGCTCACCAGTGATGTGACGCAGGTCCAGACAGGATTGAACCTGGCCCTGCGGTTGCTGCTCCGGAGTCCCTTCATCGTCTTCGGGTCCATGGTCATGGCCTTCTTCATCGATGTGCCCAGTGCCCTGGTATTCGCCATTTCCATCCCTCTGCTCCTCATTGTGGTGCTGGGGATCATGAGCCGGAGCATCCCCCTGTTCAAACAGGTCCAGGAAGCCCTGGACCGGCTGCTCCAGACTACCCGGGAAAACCTCACCGGGGTCCGGGTGATCCGGGCTTTCTGCCGGGAAAAGGCAGAGGTGGAGGAATTCGACAGCCGGAACGCTGACCTGACCCGGAAGAACCTCCATGTGGGCCGCTGGTCCGCCTTGATGACTCCGGGCACCTATCTCCTGGTGAACCTGGCTACCGTGGTGCTGATCCGCCAGGGAGCCCTCCGGGTGGAAATGGGAGCCATGGCTCAGGGAGATGTGGTGGCCCTGTACAACTATATGGCCCAGATGATCATTGAACTGGTGAAGCTGGGCAGCATGGTGATCACACTGAATAAATCGGCAGCCTGTGCAAGCCGTATCCAGGGAATCCTGGAGGTGAAAAGCTCCATGACCTGTCCTTCTGCTGACGGATCCCTTCAACCGGTAAGTGGGGGATCGGCCGTGGCTTTCCATCACGTTTCCTTTGGCTATGCAGGGGGCGCTGAAGCCGTCACAGATCTGGATTTTACCATTCCCAAAGGCTATACGATCGGGATCATCGGGGGTACTGGCAGCGGTAAGACCACCCTGGTGAATCTAATCCCCCGTTTCTATGATGTGACCCGGGGACGGGTGGAAGTGGGAGGACAGGACGTGCGGGCCTATCCTACCGGCCGTCTCCTGGAAAAAATCGCCCTGGTGCCCCAGAAAGCCGTACTCTTTGAAGGGACTATCCGGGATAACCTGCGCTGGGGCAAGGCCGATGCTTCTGACGAAGAACTCTGGCAGGCCCTGGAAACTGCCCAGGCCAAAGAGGTGGTGCTGGGGAAGGAAGGACAGCTGGACGCCCTGATAGAACAGGGGGGACGGAACCTGTCCGGAGGCCAGAAACAGCGGCTGACCATTGCCCGGGCCCTGGTGAAACACCCGGAGATCCTGATCCTGGATGATTCCGCCAGCGCCCTGGATTTTGCCACCGATCTCCATCTCCGCCAGGCCATCAAGTCCCTGGAAGGAGAGATGACCGTCTTCATCGTGTCCCAGCGGACCAGCAGCGTCCGGCAGGCGGATCTGATCCTGGTGCTGGATGACGGGAAACTGGTGGGTCAGGGAAACCATCTCCAGCTGCTGGAAACCTGTCCGGTGTACCAGGAAATCTTCGATTCCCAGTATCCCGGCCGGCGGGCGGAAGAGATCCGCCAGGGAAAGGAGGAAGCCTGATGTCCATGGATCAAAACAATTCCAGCTGGGTCACCCTGAAAAAAGTCTGGAAGATCATCGACGCTTATCGTCTGCTCCTTTTGGGGAGCTTGGTGCTGGCCGGGGCCTCCGTCGCCCTCCAGCTCTATGTGCCCATCCTGTTCGGCCGGGCCATCGACGGGATCCTGGGGCCGGGACAGGTGGATTTCGCTCAGGTGGGCCGCTATACCACCCAGATCCTTTTGCTGGTGATCCTCTCCAGCCTGGCTACCTGGGCCATGAATCTCGTCAACAACAAACTGGCTTTCCATACGGTCCAGGATATCCGCAGCCGGGCCATCCGCCAGATCCAGCAGCTGCCTCTGTCCTTTTTAGACAGCCACAGCACCGGGGACCTGGTCCAGCGGGTGATCGCCGATTTGGATCAGATCTCGGACGGGCTGCTCTTGGGGTTCACCCAGCTGTTCTCCGGGCTGGTGACCATTGGGCTGACCCTGTACTTCATGTTTTCTACCCACCGGAACATTTCCCTCTTGGTGATCCTCCTGACTCCCCTCAGCTTCCTGGTGGCGAGATTCATCGCCAGCCGGTCATACAGACTGTTCCAGGATCAGACCGCCATCCGGGGGAAGCAGACGGCCCTCATCAACGAAACCATCGGCAATGAAAAAGTGGTGAAGGCCTTCAGCCATGAAGCCCGTTCTTCCGATCAGTTCAAAGCCATCAATGAAGACCTGCAGCAGGCTACCCAGGGAGCCCTGTTCTACAGTTCCCTCACCAATCCTTCCACTCGGGCAGTGAATAATGCCATCTATGCCCTGGTGGCCCTGGTGGGCTGCTGGGAGATCCTGGCCGGGGGCCTCACCGTGGGAGGGCTCACGGTACTGCTGTACTATGCCAACCAATATATGAAGCCCTTTACGGATATCAGCTCCGTGGTCACCGAGCTCCAGAATGCCCTGGCCTGTGCTGCCCGGGTGTTCGCCCTGATCGAGGAGACGCCCCAGAGCGCTGATCCGGATCGGGAACTGGTGTTCCAGGAAGGCCGGATGGATATCAGACACGTGTATTTTTCCTATGACAAAAAGAAGTCCCTCATCGAAGATTTCAATTTCCAGGTAGAACCAGGCCAGACTACGGCCATCGTAGGGCCCACTGGCTGCGGGAAGAGCACTTTCATCAATCTGCTCATGCGCTTCTATGATGTGGACTGGGGGACCATTGCCATCGACGGCCAGGATACGGGGAAAGTGGACCGCCATTCCCTCCGTCGGACTTACGGGATGGTGCTCCAGGAAACCTGGCTGAAACAAGGGACCATCCGGGAGAACATCGCCTTCGGGAAGCCGGGAGCCACGGAAGAAGAAATCATCCGGGCCGCCCAGGAAGCCCATAGCTGGGAATTCATCCGCCGGCTGCCCCAGGGGCTGGATACGGTGGTGGATGACGACAGCCTGAGCCAGGGCCAGAAGCAGCTCCTGTGCATCACCCGGGTGATGCTGGCCCTGCCCCCTATGCTGATCCTGGATGAAGCCACTTCCAGCATCGATACCCGGACAGAGATCCAGATCCAGAACGCCTTTGCCAAGCTCATGGAAGGCCGGACCAGTTTCATCGTGGCCCATCGGCTCTCCACCATCCGCAGCGCCGACCGGATCCTGGTGATGAAGGACGGGAAGATCATCGAACAGGGGACCCACGAAAGCCTCATGGCCCAGGGGGGATTCTACCAGGATCTGTACAACAGCCAGTTTGCGGGCTGAAAGAGGGGGACTGCTGCATGGGTGGAAACCCTACCCATGCCACAGCCCCCTTGCCTTCCTTGTCCGACCATGCTACAATGGGGAAAATTTTTAAAGGAGGGTCCAGCCATGACTCGCTTCCAGAAAATCGTCGTTGCCCTGCTGACTGTGAATATGCTGGCCACCGTGGGCCTCTATCTGCGCCTGGACAGCCAGGAGCTGCTGCTGGAAAAGGAAGTCCGCAGCATGAAACGGGATATCCTGGGGACCCGGTACGATGACACCAATCTGAAGAACAGCCTGGCCAGCCTGGAAAAACAGGTAGGGAAGCTGGGCGAAAATACCCGGAAAGCCATGGAAAGACCGGAAACGCCGGCACCCAAACCGGAGCAGCCGGCACCCAAGACAAAGGCGTCCGGAATCCAGGGGTTCTTGGATAGACTGTTTGGGAAGTGAGAAGAGGGGACTGTGCAGAACGTGCAGCCCCCTCTTTTTACACCCTTTTTACGGAACCATCACAGGAAACTGACAGAATCCTCCTATAATAGACCTGATTTTATGAAGATGGGGAGGAGCGGAATGGAAATCAGACTGGAAAATCTCTGCAAAGCTTTTGACGGGAAACCGGTGATCCGGGATATTTCCCTCTGCATCCGGGATCACAGCCTTACCACACTCCTGGGGCCTTCCGGCTGCGGCAAGACCACCCTGCTGCGGATGCTGGCCGGACTGGAAACGCCCGACGGGGGAGAAATCCATCTGGGAGACCGCTGTGTCTATTCCTCCCGCCGGAAACTCCTGGTGCCTCCGGAAAAAAGGGACATGGGGTTCGTGTTCCAGGATTTTGCCCTGTGGCCCCATATGACCGTATTTGAAAACGTGGCCTTTGGGCTGCGGGCCAGGGGGAAGACGGAACATCTCCAGCAGGAAGTGGAACGGGCCCTTTCCATCGTGCAGCTGGAAAACTTAGGGGGACGGTATCCCGGAGCCCTTTCTGGTGGCCAGCAGCAGCGGGTGGCTTTTGCCCGGGCCATCGTCCTGCGGCCGGAATGCATCCTTTTCGACGAGCCTCTTTCTGCTCTGGATGCCCTGCTGCGGATCCAGATGCGGCAGGAGCTCCGGCGTTTGGTGACCCAGCTGGGGATCACGGCGGTCTTTGTGACCCACGACCAGGAAGAAGCCATGAGCATCAGCGATGCCATTGCTGTGCTCCAAGGGGGCAGGGTGGAACAGATGGGCACCCCCCAGGAATTGTACAACCATCCTGCCACCCTCTTTACGGCCCAGTTCATCGGCAAGGGAAACTGGCTGGATGCCCACACCCTTTTCCGACCGGAAAAAGCCCGGCGGAAACCGACAGAAAATGCCCGGTCCTTTGTGACTACCGTCCGGGGCTGCACATTCCTGGGGCCGGTGTGGCAGCTGCTGCTGGGATGGCAGGACCAGGAATGGACCTGCTGGAGCCCGGCTCCTATGCCCACGGGGGATTACTTGACCCTGTTCGTCCCTGAACAGGATATCCTGCATCTTTGAAGCGAAAGGAAGGAACCATAATGGATTGGAAAAAAACAGCAATGCTCCTTTGTTCTGCCTGCCTCTGTCTGAGTTTGACGGCCTGCGGGACGCAAACGGAAAAGAAAGCTGCTCCGGCTCCCTCCGGGGAGAAGAAAGTGACAGTGTATATGCCGTCCCCGGCCGGCCTTTCGAAGAAACTGGCCCAGGGCTTCGAGAAAAAGACCGGCATCAAGGTGGAGACCTTCCAGGGCACCACTGGGGAGATCCTGGCCCGTCTGGAAACAGAAAAGAACAATCCCACGGCGGACGTGGTGATACTGGCTTCTTGGAGTGACGGCCTGAACCTGAAGAAACAGGGAGGACTCCTGTCCTATGCACCCCAGAACAGCGACAAACTGGTGAAGGGCTGGCAGGATCCGGACCACCAGCTTACTGGATACAGTGCCTCTGCGGTGGGGGTCATCTACAACACCCGGCAGTATCCCAAACTGGATGCGGACTGGGCAGAACTGGGGGATGCCGCTTATAAGGATAAACTAGCCATCCCTGACCCGGAAAAATCCGGGGCCTGCAAAGATTTCCTGGCCGGCTATGTGAACAAATACGGCTGGAGCGCCCTGGAAGCCATGGCGAAAAACGGCATGAAGGTACCGGGGGCCAACAAGGCGGCCCTGGAAGCGGTGACCACAGGAGAAGTGGGAATCCTGGTGGCCGGCGTGGATTACAATGCCTATACGGCCAAGAAAAAGGGAGAACCCCTGGATATCTATTATCCCAAAAGCGGGACCATCGTGAATCCCCGGCCGGCTATGATCCTGGCCAAGGCGCCCCATGGGGAGAATGCCAAGAAATTCATGGACTATCTCCTTTCCGATGAAGCCCAGAAGCTGGTGGCCGATGCCTATCTGCTGCCAGGCCGGAGCGATGTGAAGGCCAAGGGGACCCAGCTGGCGGATATCCCCCAGATCACTCCGGAATGGGACAAGATGATGGCGCTGGCTTCCAAAGCGGCGGCCCGGCTGAATGAACTGTGCAGACGGTAAGCAGGTGACAGGCGCATGGAAAAACGTTGGCGTTGGCTGCTGGTCCTGGCTCTGGCGGCAGTCCTGATCCTGCTGATCGGAGCTCCCTTGGCCGATGTATTTATGAAGGCAGTGGTCATCGATGACCGCCTGGCTCTTTCTTATGCCCTGGAAACCTTGGCGGAGCCAGGGAACGGACGGATGATCGTCAATTCTCTGGTATTGGGCGTCCTGGTGGTACTGGGGTCCACGGTGCTGGGGGTGCCGGTGGCCTACCTCTTGGCCCGGACGGAACTAGCCCGGAAACGATGGCTGGATGTGCTGTTCCTGGTACCCTTCATGACACCACCCTATATTGCCTCCATGGGGTGGATTCTCTTCATGCAGAAACGAGGGCTGTTCGCCCAGCTCTTCCCGGTGTTCTCCAATGGGATCCCGGCTTTCTTCACCTTGGGGGGACTGGTCCTGGTCATGAGCCTCCATATCTTTCCCTTCTTGATGGTCCTGCTGAAGAATGCCATGCTTCGACTTCCTCCTTCTTTGGAAGAAGCCGGGGCGGTGAACGGGGCTGGGCCTTTCCTGCGGCAACGGAAAATCTTCCTGCCCCTTCTTACAGGGAACTATGCCATCGGGGCCCTGCTGGTGTTCGTAAAGACCATTTCCGAATACGGCACTCCTTATACCTTGGGTCGGCGAATCGGCTTCGACGTATTCACCACCCATATCCATCGGTACGCGGCTATCGCTCCCATCTCTTTCGGCAAAGCGGCAGTGCTGGCTTCCGTCCTCACGGGGATCTGCCTTCTTTTGTGGCTGGGGCAGGATTTTATCACCCGACACCACCAGTATGCCCTGGTGGGAGGAAAGGGCCAGCGCCAGGCTTTCAAGAAGCTGACTCCTTTGGGTCGGATCGGGGCCTGGAGCTTCCTGGGAGGGATCTACTTCCTGGCAGTAGGGATCCCCTATTTTTCCGTAATCGCCACTTCTCTGATCCGGCTCCGGGGATACGGGCTGGCAGCGGGGAATTTCACCTTCCAGCATTACCAAGAACTTTTGGGGACCAGCGACGGGGCCCTGGAAGCCATCGGCAACAGCTTTGCCATTGCCGGGACGGCGGCCACCCTCTGTACGATGTTGGGGACGGCGGTGGTCCTTTTGGTCCAGAGCCTTCCCCTGCGGCTGGGGAAGATCCTGGAAGGTTTGAGCCTGGTACCGGAAATGCTGCCGGGAATCGTCCTGGTCATCGGCCTCATGCTGTTCTGGAACGATCTGTATGAAGTACTGCCCCTGTACAACACCCGGGCCATCCTGGTGGTGGGGTATACGGCCCTGTTCCTGCCCTATACCGTCCAGTATGTGACCAGTGCCTACGGACAGATCAGCGGAAACCTGCTGGCGGCCGGCCGGGTGTTCGGAGGGAGCCGTTCCTATATCTTCCGGAAGATCACTTTCCCTCTGCTCCTCCGGGGAATCGGGGCCGGCTGGATGATGACCTTCATCATTTCTGCCCGGGAACTGGTGGCTCCCAGCCTTATGGCGCCTCCGGATACCCTGGTGATCTCCACCTTCATCATGCGGGAATTCGAACAGGGCAGCGTCTCCCTGGGCATGGCCATGGCCGTGCTGTGCATGGTGCTCACCACCGGAATCCTGCTGCTGCTGCGGTTGGGAAAAGGGAAGACCTCTTCTGGGGAGAAGTGAAAATAAGACGGAAAACCGGACTTTTCCAGAGACCGGGACCGGGGATTTGTTTCCTCAGGTCCCGGTCTCTATGGTATAATGACACTATTCAAAGGAAAAGAGGTGGCATTTTGGGCTGGTGTAAAGGTGTCGGACTTTCTGTGGCACTGCTGGTGGGGCTCTGTGCGCCTGCTGCAGCAGAAAAACTGCTCTTCATCCCCTTGGACAACCGGCCGGTTTCCTTGGATTATACGGTGGACAGTTTCCGGAAGGCAGGGGTGCAGGTGGTGACCCCGCCCAGGGAATACCTGGCCAGTGACCGGCAGGCCGGGGACCCGGTGAAGCTCGCTAAGTGGCTGGAACAGGAAGCCCGGGGAGCAGACGGGGCGGTGGTTTCCCTGGATTCCCTGATTTACGGGGGCCTGGTCCCTTCCCGGACCCATGAAATGGATCCCTGGGTACTGGCCAAACGGGCAGAAGGGCTGCTGGCCTTCAAGGAGAGACACCCCGGGGTCCCGATCTATGGCTTCGGTACCATCATGCGGTCTCCCCGATGGAGCAGTGCCCCGGCAGAACCGGTCTATTATGCCCAGTACGGGCCCCAGATCTTCCGTTGGGGAGCCCTCCGGGACCGGCAGGAACAAGGACTGCTGACCCGGAAGGAGAAAAAGGAACTGGCCGGGCTGGAAAAAGATCTGCCTCTGGAAATCCGCCGGGATGTGTTGGAACGGCGGAAAAAGAACCTGTTCGTGCTGAAGGGTCTGGTCCGTGGCCTGGAAAAAGGGAAGCTGGATTATCTCCTGATCGGCCGGGATGATTCCGCTCCGTATTCCGAAGCCCATCGGGATGCCCGGGACCTGGAGAAATTCAGCGATCCGGCTTGCCGGTACAAGTTCCGGAGCTTTTCTGGAGCCGATGAACTGGGGATGGTGCTGCTGAACCGGGCCCTGAACAAAGCCCGGGGAGAGACCCCTCTGGTTTACGCGTACTACCATGAAGGAAAAGGACCGGATACGGTGGCCAGCTATGAGGACAGCCCTATCCGGACCAGCTATCGGCAGCATGTATTGGCAGCCGGCGGTTATCCCGCCCGGTGGGACAAACGGGCGGATCTGGTGCTGGGGATCTACACTCCGGCGGATGGAGTGACCCTGGGGGCGGATGATCCTCGGAACGGGGAAAGCCTGGACGGTGCAGGCAGGAAGTTCCTGGAAAAGACCTGGGACTATGTGCAGCGGGGGGCCAATGTGGGGATCGCCGATGTGGCCTTCGGGAACGGGAGCAGCCGGGGGTTGGTCCATGCCCTGCTGGAAGAGAAAGACGGCCGGGAACCCCTGGGGTATCAGCTGGGGTCCTATGCCGGCTGGAATACCGCCAGCAACAGCCTGGGATACGCTCTGGGCCAGGGAATGCTCCGGCCTGATCTGAGTGACCGGGAGCGGCAGGATCTTTTGACCGTGCGCTACCTGGATGACTGGCTGTACCAGAGCCGGGTCCGCCAAGAAGTGCGGAAGGAACTGATCTGGCCCCAAAAGTGGCCGGATGGGAAGCTCACCGCCAGCCAGACGGAACAGGCGGAAAAAATGGTGACGGAAAAGATGGTGCAGGAAGGAGCATCTCTCCTGGGCAAGCGGCCGGAACGATACCGCTACCGGCTGCCCTGGCACCGGACGTTCGAGGTTGAAGTGAAGAGTGCAGAGTGAAGAGGAGAGAGCAGCGGACCGCTGACAATCCAAGTACACATGCAGGGAGGAGAAAGAGATGACGTATTACGAGGAAGCCATGGGGATGAAGGACGAGATGATCCGGCGGCGGCGGGATTTCCACGCCCATCCGGAGACGGCCTGGACCGAATTCCGGACCACATCCCTCATCGCCGAAGAGCTGCAGGATCTGGGGTATGAAGTGCTGATGGGCAGCGACATACTGGATGAGGGGGCCCGGATGATGGTGCCCGATGAAAAGACCTTGAAGCAGTGTGCCCAGCGGGCCATCAAGGAAGGCGCCAATCCCATCCTGGTGGATAAGATGAAAGGGGGCATGACCGGCTGTGTGGGGATCATGCACTTTGCCAAACCAGGGAAGACCGTAGCCCTGCGGTTCGACATCGATTCCCTGTTCGTGGCGGAAGATCCGGCTCCCAGCCACCGGCCCAGCGCCCTGGGGTTCCAGTCCTGCCATCCGGGATTGATGCACGCTTGCGGCCATGACGGCCATGCCACTATCGGCCTGGCCGTGGCCAAACTGGTGGCCGCCCATAAAGACCGGATGGCCGGTACCCTGAAGATCTGCTTCCAGCCTGGTGAAGAAGGGGTGGTCGGGGCCAAAAGCATGGTCCAGAGCGGCATCGTGGACGATGTGGATTATTTCCTCAGCGGGCACATCGGCCTGGGGGATTACCGTGACGGTTCCCTGGTCTGCATGACCCGGGGCTTTTTGGCCACGGACAAGCTGGATGCGGTGTTCACCGGCGCCCCCAGCCACGCCGGAGCTGAACCGGAAAAAGGGAAGAATGCCCTGTTGGCAGCGGCCCAGGCGGCCATCTCCCTCCATACCATCAGCCGGCACAGCGGGGGAGCTTCCCGGATCAATGTGGGGGTCCTGGAAGCCGGTACGGGACGGAATGTGATCCCGGCCAACGGGCTGATCAAATTCGAGACCCGGGGCGAAACCGCGGAAATCAACGATTTCATGGTCCGGGAAGCCCGGAGGATGGTCCGGGCCACCGCCCAGCTCTATGATGTGGATGTGGAGCTCCTGCCCCGGGGCAGTGCCACTTCTTCCAATTCCTCTCCGGAAATGGGTGAAGAGATCTATGGGCTGATCGAGCCTCTCCACGTGTACAACCATGTGGTGAAGGAACAGAAAGTCAGCGGCAGCGAGGACTGCTGCTATTTCATGAGCCGGGTCCAGGAACATGGGGGCCAGGCCGTATACATGCTGTACGGCACCGAAGAAGCCGCCGGCCATCACCAGAGCGATTTCGACTTCAACGAAGACGTCCTGCCCCGGACTGCCGGGACCATCGCCCTTTTGGTAGAGCATTTCGGGAATAAGTGAGGAAAATCCATGGGAAGCATTGTTTCGTTAACGGCACTGTTCTGTATCTATGCGATCAGTGAACTGATCGCCATGCGCACCCGGGCCATCCTGTCCACGGTGCTGGGGATCTCGGTGATCCTCCTGGCCGGGTTCTGGTCCGGCATCCTGCCCCAGACCATTATCAAGGACGCCCAGGTATCCGGCATCGGCATGGGAGTGGTGGGGATGCTCATCGTTTCCATGGGGACCACCATCGATTTCGCGGAGCTGAAGCAGGAGTGGAAAGTGGTGGTCACTTCCATCCTCTGCGTGGTCTTTGCGGTGGCGGCCATCATCCTCCTGGGCTCTTTCGTCATGGATCCCAAGATTGCCATTTCCGGTTCTCCCATCTTCGCCGGGGGCAATGCGGCCACCCTGATTATGCTGGCGGCGGCCAAGGAGAAGGGGCTGTCCTATGTAGGGACGTTCTGTCTGGTGCTGCTGGTGACCCAGAAATTCTTCGGGATCCCCATCGCTTCTTTTGCCCTCCGTCATCTGGCCCGTCAATTGCGGCTGGATCAAGATTTTGTGAACCGGTACAGCGAAGAGGCGGAAAAAGCAGCCGCTGCCGCCCAGAAGCGTCCCCTGGCCCTGCCTTCTGCTTTTGCTAAGCCGTCCGTCTACCTGGCCAAGCTGGGGCTGGTGGCCACTCTTTCCTTCTATGCCGCCAAACTCACCGGGGGCCATATCCATTACCTGGTGATGTGCCTGCTCCTGGGGACCTTGTTCTTTGCCTTGGGCTTTTTGGATAAAGGGATCCTGGCCAAGACCCAGTCCAGTGGGCTGATCATCTTCTTCGTGACCATCGTGATCTTTTCCAACCTGGGGGCTACCACTCCCAAGCAGGTCCTTTCTGTGCTGCCTCCTCTGGTCTGGTCCGCCGTCCTGGGGGTGGCAGGTCTGTGTCTGGCGGCGGCCCTGTGCAGCCGGCTGTTCCGGATGCCTTTCCCCCTGGCCGTCTCTCTGGGGATCACCTGTACCTTCGGGTTCCCCACTACCATGCTGATTTCCCAGGAAGTGGCAGAGGCCATGGGGGAGACGGAGGAACAGCGGAAAGCGCTCCTGAACTTCTTGCTGCCCAAGATGCTGGTAGCCGGGTTCGTGACGGTGACCATCACCTCCGTGGTCCTGGCAGGATTTGTAGTGAATATCTTATAAAAGGAGTAGGATAGCATGGAAGCACTGGATCATCAGCTGAAAGCATATATCGACGGGCACCGGCAGGAGATGCTGGACCTGTGGAAAGAAATCGTGGACACGGAAAGCGGCCCGAAACAGATCGCCGGCGTGAATGCAGTGGGGACCCTCCTCCAGCGGGAACTGGAACAGGCTGGGGCAGCCGTGCGCCGGGTGCCAGCGGAACAGGCCGGAGACCTGATTGTGGGGGACTGGAATCCGGAGGCGCCCGGGAAGCCGGTGGTCTTCATGGGCCATATGGATACGGTGTTCCCGGCAGGGGAAGCAGAGCGGAACCCCTTCCGGGTGGATGAGGAGGGAAATGCCCATGGTCCCGGGGTCCTGGATATGAAGGCAGGATTGGTGATCGGCCTCTATGCCCTGAAGGCCCTCCAGTCCATCGGTTGGAAGGAGCGTCCCATCCGGTTCCTGGGGGTCCCGGATGAGGAGACTCTCCACATGTTCTCCAATGCCAAGGCACTGATCGCTCAGGAAACGGCGGGGGCTGGGGCCGTCTTCAACTTCGAACCGGGTCCCTTGGGCAATAAGCTGGTCATCGGGCGCTATGGCGGGGGACCGGTCTCTATCACGGTCCACGGGGTGGCAGCTCATTCCGGCAGTGCTCCGGAAAAGGGCCGCTCGGCAGTGCTGGAAGCAGCTCATAAGATCATCGAACTGGAAGCGGCCAACGATATCCCCCGGGGGAAATTGATCAACTGCGGGGCCGTGGAAGGGGGCATCGGGGAAAACACCATCCCGGATTCCTGTAAGATCCGGATCGGCATCCGCTACCGGAATGCGGCCATCGGGGACGAGATCTTTGCCCTTTTGCGCCAGGTGACGGAGCAGTGTACCGTGGAAGGGACTTGGGCGGAACTGGATGTGAGCCGGGTGATGCAGTGCATGGATACCACCGAGGGTGTAAAGGCTCTCTATGCCCATGTGGCAGATACAGGGGAGGCCCTGGGCATGGGGCGGATCGAAGGCATCCAGGTGGGCGGCCTGTCCGACGCAGGGATCCCAGCCGGCAGTGGCATCCCCACCCTGTGCGGCATGGGGGTCCGGGGCGAAGGGGCCCATACGGACCGGGAATATGCCCAGGTGGAATCCCTCTATGAGCGGTGTCTCCTGGCGGCCGCTGCCGTCCGTACCCTGTGAGGCGCCCATGGACCGGAGAATCATTGCTAATGTGATCTTGGGCTTCGGCTGCATCGCCCTGGTCCAACAGGAATTCTTCCTGGGGGCAGGGCTGATCGCCCTGAGCTGTGTGGTGCGGAAGCAGTGAAAGTATCAGCAAGAAGTCAGACCCGGCCCCTGAAAGGGGCCTTGAGACGTCAGATGTCAGTTTTGTCCGGGTTGTCCGGCTTAGCCAGGACCATTATGCTTATTGCGGGCAAGCTGACGTCTGATTTCTGACAGGCCCGTCAGGGCCGGATCTGACAGCTTGACCGGTCGTGGTATAATAAATATGTATCAAAAAATATTACATTTCAAAGGAGACGGATGGAATGAAAGTATTACTGCTCAACGGCAGCCGGCGGGAAAACGGCTGCACTTATACAGCCCTGTCCCTGGTGGCTAAGGAACTGGAAAAAGCCGGGATCGATACGGAGATCGTCTATATCGGCCTCAATGCCGTGAACGGGAAGTTGGATGAGCTGGTGAAGGAATGTGCCGCCAAGATGAAAGGAGCGGACGGCCTGGTCATTGGTTCCCCGGTGTATTACGCTTCTCCCACTGGAGAGATCCAGGTGTTCCTGGACCGGTTCGCCGGAGTGGCCGGGGCCGATATGCGTCTGAAACCGGCGGCAGCCATCGCTTCTGCTCGGAGAGCCGGCACCAGCACCACATTGGATGTGCTGAATAAATACCTGATGTACAATGAAATGCCGGTGGTGTCTTCCAATTACTGGAACATGGTCCATGGGAGCAAGCCGGAAGATGTGCTCCAGGACAAGGAAGGCGTCCAGATCATGGAAACCCTGGGGAAGAACATGGCCTGGCTTCTGCAATGCCTGGAAGCCGGCAAAAAAGCAGGGGTGGAAGGACCGGCCAAACCGGTGAAAGTGATGACCAATTTCATCCGCTGAAAAAAATCCAAAAAAGTGCTTGACGGCTCCTGATATTTGCCGTATAATAGCTCTTGTGTTCGGGGCGTAGCGCAGTTTGGTAGCGCGCTTCCTTGGGGTGGAAGAGGTCGTGAGTTCGAATCTCGCCGCTCCGACCATTTAATCGAACGGAACGCCACAAAGGTCAGCTTTGTGGCGTTTTTTCATATGTAAAAGCTGCTGGGGACAGGTGACCGGATCCGGCAGCCATGCTATAATTATCATGGAGATTTTTGAGCCAATCGTAAGTTGAGTACAGGAGGAATGCCTTGCATGTCTGAGCTGCAGGATAAAATCGCGAAAAGAAGGACCTTTGCCATTATTTCTCATCCGGATGCCGGGAAGACCACGCTGACGGAGAAATTATTGCTCTATGGAGGGGCCATCCATCTGGCCGGTTCCGTGAAATCCCGGAAAGCCAATAAACATGCCGTCTCGGACTGGATGGAAATCGAAAAACAGAGAGGGATCTCCGTCACCTCTTCGGTACTGCAGTTCGATTATGACGGGTACCGGGTGAATATCCTGGATACCCCGGGGCACCAGGACTTCTCGGAAGATACCTACCGGACCCTGATCGCTGCCGACAGCGCCGTGATGCTGATCGATGCGGCCAAAGGGGTGGAACCCCAGACCAAGAAGCTGTTCTGGGTCTGCCACCGGCGGAAGCTGCCCATCTTCACTTTTGTGAACAAATTGGACCGGTACGGCCGGGCTCCTATGGATCTGATGGACGAAATCGAAAAGGTGCTGCACATCAACGCCTATCCCATCAACTGGCCCATCGGCACGGACGGCCACTACATCGGGGTCTACGACCGGCTGAAGAAGCAGGTGGAACTGTTCGACAATGACAGCAGCCACGGGTCCAAGATCCTGAAGAGCACCACCGGCAGCCTGGACGATCCTGCCATCCGGGAAGCCATCGGAGAAGCCAATCTCCAGACTTTGATGGATGATATCGAGCTGCTGGATCTGGCCGGGGACGAATTCGATCTGGAAAAAGTAGATGCAGGGGAACTGACACCCATGTTCTTCGGATCCGCCATGACCAACTTCGGGGTCCGGAGCTTCCTGGAGAAATTCTTGGAACTTTCCCCGGCGCCCCAGCCCCGGAAACTGAAGGACGGCGGTGTGGTGAACCCTACCGATGAGGATTTCACTGCCTTTATCTTCAAGATCCAAGCCAATATGAACCCTGCCCACCGGGACCGGATCTCTTTCATGCGGATCTGTTCCGGGGTGTTCGAGAAGGGCATGACCGTGTGGCATGTCCAGGGACAGAAACCGGTGAAGCTGGCTCAGCCCCAGCAGTTCATGGCCCAGGAGCGGACCACGGTGGAAAAGGCCTATCCCGGAGACATCATCGGGGTGTTCGACCCGGGGATCTTCACCATCGGGGATACCTTGTGCAATGAGAAGCACCCGGTGCAATTCGAGGATTTTCCCATTTTCCCGCCGGAAATCTTCGCCAAGGTCCAGCCCAAAGACTCTATGAAACGGAAGCAGTTCGAAAAGGGTATCATCCAGCTGGCCCAGGAAGGCGCCATCCAGGTGTTCCGACAGAAGGACATCGGGATGGAAAGCTTCGTGGTAGGAGTCGTGGGGGTGCTGCAGCTGGAAGTGTTGGAATATCGGCTGCTGAACGAATACAATGCCAAACTGCTCATGGACCAGCTGCCCTATTCCGTGGCCCGCTGGGTCTATGCAGATGATCCGGAACTGATCCGGAACATCAAAGGCCTGGACAACGGGATGCTGGTGTATGACAAATTGGACCGTCCTGTGGTGCTGGTTTCCAACGAATGGAACCTGAACTGGATCCTGGAACGGAATCCGGGGATCAATTTCACCCAGGTGCCCAGCGAAGCAAGGGCGATTTAAGGAGCTGAACATATGGACAACAAGAAACCTGCCATGGACATCCTGGGGGTCCCGGTGACGCCTTTCTCCATGGCAGAAGCGGTAGCCTGGCTCATGGATCGGGTGGAGCAGGACCGGCCTACCCAGGTGGTCACTGCCAATGCAGAGATCATCATGATGGCCCAGAAGCTGCCGGCTTACAAGGCATTGTTGGAGAAGACGGATTTAATCCTGGCTGACGGGGCCGGCACCGTATGGGCCGGGCGGACTCTGGGGCACCAGGTGCCGGAACGAGTGGCCGGTTTCGACCTGTTCCTGGAGCTCCTGAAAGACGGAACCCGGCGGGGGACGAAGTTTTTCCTGTTCGGTGCTGCTCCGGGAATCGCCGAAGCGGCAGCCAAGAAAGCCGAAGAGATCGCTCCCGGGGTCCAGATCGTGGGCACCCGGAACGGCTATTTCACCCAGGTCGATGAACCGGAGATCATCCGGCAGATCAACGGAAGCGGCGCCCAGGTGCTCTTTGCAGCCCTGGGGGCTCCCAAACAGGAGTTTTGGCTGGAAGAACACCGGGATGCCCTGAAGCCGGCCCTGCGGGTAGGCTTAGGGGGCAGCTTCGACGTGCTGGCCGGCAAGATGGAACGGGCCCCCAAGTGGATGCAGGAAGCGTCCCTGGAATGGCTGTTCCGGCTGTACAAGCAGCCCAGCCGCCTGGGCCGGATGATGGCCCTGCCCCAGTTCGTGGTGAAGGTGCTGGAATACAAACATTGCCATAAATGAACCATGGGGTGTCTGCCCCCACCGTTTCACAGCCGTTCGGAGCCGCCGGCCCCAGCGTGGGACCGGGAGGGAATCTTGGACAAAGGAACGGAGATAAGGTATAATGAAACGATGGGTGGAGGTGAAGTCGTGACGAAATACAAATATAGAGTTGTCAAAGAAGGCTATCCTTTCATCGGGACCATGCTGGCCGTGGCTGTACTGGCCGGGTACGTGGCCGGGCCGGTATTTGCCGTGGCTCCGGCGGTCCTGATGGTTTATTTCATCTACTTCTTCCGGAACCGGGTGCTGGATGTGAAGCAGGATCCTGATATCCTGTATTCCCCAGCGGACGGCACGGTGATGGGAGTGGAAGAATTTTTCGATAAAGAATTTCTCAACGAACCTGCCAAAAAAGTGACAATCTTCCTGTCCGTATTCAATGTGCATACCAACCGGTCGCCCATGACCGGCCTGATCAAGTATATGCGCTACACCTGCGGAGGGTATGAACCGGCTTTCAAGGATTCAGCCCCGGTGGTGAATGAGCGGATGGCCATCGGCCTGGACAATGGCACCAACCGGATCCTGGTGATCCAAATCGCTGGTATCCTGGCCCGCCGGATCGTATCCTGGACCAGCTTGGGCAGCCGGCTGAAACAGGGCGAATGCTATGGGATGATCAAGTTCGGGTCCTGCACGGAACTGGTGGTCCCTCGTTCGGTAGAAATCATGGTGCGCAAGGGAGACAAGGTGCAGGGCGGCATCAGTATCATCGGGAGGCAGAGAGCAGAATGAACTACAAACGCATGGTCCCCAACAGCATCAGCGGCCTGAGCCAGATGCTGGGACTCATTTCCATTTATCTGTCCATGGAGAAAAGCTTCAACCTGGCAGCTATTTTCATCATCCTGGCCATCCTGGCCGATTCCTGTGACGGCCGTGCCGCCCGGGCCCTGGGGGTCAGCGGACCTTTCGGCGTGGAAATGGATTCCCTCTGCGATGTGTGTTCCTTCGGGATGGCGCCTGCCGTACTGATCTATACTTATTCCCTCCAGCATCTGGGCGTGCCTGGGATGATCATCTCCGGCCTCTTTGCCTTTGGGGCGGCCATGCGGCTGGCCCGGTTCAATGTGAATGTCACGGCCATCCACGGGTATTTCCAGGGGATGCCGGCGCCGGCCGGGGCCTGTGTCATCGTCACCTTCGTTTTGGGCGGGATGCAGATCAGCCCGCTGCTCACGGCCCTGCTCACCGTAGCCGTGGCTTGCCTTATGTACAGCGATGTGAAGTATCCGGATTTCAAGGGCCATGGGAACCCTCTGTTCCGGGTGCCGGTGATCATCGCTTTCATCCTGGGAGCCCTGGTGCTCTGGAGCGATGTGAAGGCCTGGCCTTTTGTGATCATGTTCACCTATACCCTCTGCGGGGTACTCAATGCTGTGTATGTGAAAATAACGGGGAAACAGGCCGTCTTTAAATAAGAGGAGGAAGCTAGAGGTTTTTATGAGCACGTATTTTGATATCATCATGGTTCCCCTCCAAGTGCTAATCGTCTTTTTTACCATCTATTATTTCGTGATTTCTCTATTCGGCATCCTGCCCCGGAAAAAAGAAAAGAAGATCCTGACTCCCAAAACTACTTTTGCTGTGATCGTCGCTGCCCACAATGAGGAAAAAGTCATCGGAGAACTGGTGGAGAACCTCCATATGCTCCGGTATCCCGATGAACTGTACGATATCTTCGTCATTGCGGACAACTGCAAGGATCATACGGCAGCAGTGGCCCGGGAAGCGGGCGCCCTGGTATACGAACGGTTCAACCAGGAGGAAGTGGGCAAGGGGTTTGCCCTGGAATGGATGTTCCGGCAGCTGTTCGCGTTGGACCGGCAGTATGATGCCGTAGCCATCTTCGATGCAGACAACCTGGTGCACCCGGATTTCCTGAAGGAAATGAACAACCGATTCTGCAAAGGAGAGAAGCTGATCCAGGGGTATCTGGATGTGAAGAACCCCAACGACAGCTGGGTCAGCGGCACTTTTGCCATTAACTTCTGGATCGTCAACCATGTGTGGCACCTGGCCAAATACACCATCGGGCTCTCCAGCGTGTTCGGGGGCACCGGTATGGTAATTGCCACGGAAGTGCTGAAGAAATATGGCTGGAAGGCTACCTGCCTCACAGAAGACATGGAATTCACCATGAAATGCCTGCTAGAAGGCATTCCCACCACCTGGTGCCAGGATGCCATCATCTACGACGAAAAGCCCCAGACCTTCAAGGCTTCCTGGAACCAGCGGAAGCGGTGGGCACAGGGCCAGTTCGATGTGGCAGGCCGGTATATGGGGAAACTGCTGAAAGAAGGAATCCGGAAGCGGGACATCGTGATCCTGGATGGGGTCATCGATGTGTTCCAGCCCTATTTTATGCTGATTTCCACCTTCTTCGTGCTCTGCAGCACCATCTATAATTTCGTGCCTTTCTACACCAATGTGCTCTATGCCCTGCTGCCCTACCATGTGTGGCAGGTAATCGGGGTAGCCCAGTATCTGATCCCCGCCATCATCCTGTTCAAGATCAATGCAGCACCCAAATCCTGGTTCTACACCCTGTTCTATCCGCTCCTGCTCTATAGTTGGGTGCCCATCACCATCCTGGGCTTTCTGCACCGGCATGAGCATGTGTGGAGTCATACCATCCACACCCGGAGCATCAGCTTCAACGATGTGCTGGTGCCGGAAAGCGCAGAGACCGGACCGAAGCAGATTATTTTGCCGAAAGAGAAGAGATGAGGGGCTGCGCTCCGACCGGGGGTGTGAATTCTTTCACACCCCCTTTTTTGTACCATCCTTGACAAAATCCTCTTAACTTGTTATAGTATGGATGTCAACAGAATAGTTCCGGTAGGCCAGGCTCCTACAGGGATATGGACTGCTGCCGCAACAGGATGGAGACATCCCGCGTAGGTCTGAACAGGCTGCGTCAAACAAGAAGGCGCCGCATAATGCAGTTTCACCGCCCTGTAGAGTTAAAGCTCGTACGGTGGCAGTGGATACAAGCAGTTCCAGTGAAAATATATTTGTTTTTGTCGCCGTTCGGGGAAGCCCCGGACGGCTTTTCTGTTCTATGTGATTTTAGTCCTCGAAAGGTGGTGGCAAAGCATGGACGGCGCAAGTGGAGGCAGTCATCCTCACAGTTTGGGCAGCGGGATTTCTACAGACTGGCAGTGCCGGTCCGGTTTTGCTGCGCGGTTTTGAGCTGACGGCCTCTTAAAGAGGGGGAACGGCCCCCGGATTTCTTTAGGAGGATACGATGAAAAAAGAAAATATGGACAAAAAAATCCAATTGGCGGCCCAGAAGACACAGGCCTGGCTCCTGGAGGCGGCAGCCCTGGAAGGGAAAGATGTGATGGATCGGTACGGCACCGGTCCAGGGGGGCTCACGACAGACCAGGCAGAAGCGTCCCAAGACAGATATGGGGCCAACAAGGTGACCCGGGAGAAGCAGAAGAGCCTGGCCGCCCGGCTGATCCAGGCCTTTGTGAACCTTTTTACGGTGATCCTGTTCGTGCTGGCGGGGGTGTCCACGGTCACGGACATTATCCTGCCTCTCCGGAGCGGGAACCTGGATGACTTCCAGCCGGCAACGGTATGCATCATCCTGACACTGCTGCTGATTTCCGGCGGACTCCGGTTCATCCAGGAAGCTCGGAGCGGAGAGGCAGCGGCGAAACTCTTGGAACTGATCACTACTACCTGCACAGTGATTCGGGACGGGGGCCAAAAGCAGGAGATCCCTCTCCAGGACGTGACCATAGGGGACCTGGTGTTCCTGTCCACCGGGGATATGGTGCCGGCGGATCTGCGGATCCTGGAATCCCGGGACCTGTTCGTGAGCCAGGCTTCCCTGACTGGGGAAAGCGCGCCCCAGGAAAAAACATCCTGCAGGGTGGAAGCGGCTGGAGAAAAGGCCGTGACGGAACTGTCAGACCTGGCCTTCATGGGGACCAACGTGATCTCCGGTTCTGCCACCGGCCTGGTATTGGGCATCGGGGACCATACCCTTTTCGGGAGCATGGCCAGTTCCATGGCCCAAGAGGCTCCGGAAACCAACTTCACCAAAGGGGTGAACTCCGTATCTTGGGTATTGATCCGCTTCATGATGGCCATGGTGCCCCTGGTGTTCTTCATCAACGGGTTCACCAAAGGGGATTGGGTCTCCGCCTTCCTCTTCGCCATTTCTGTGGCGGTGGGGCTCACTCCGGAAATGCTCCCCATGATCGTCACTACCTGTCTGGCCAAAGGGGCCGTTTCTATGTCGGAAAAGAAGACGGTGGTGAAAAGCCTGAACTCCATCCAGAGCTTTGGAGCCATGGATGTGCTCTGTACGGATAAGACCGGTACCCTGACCCAGGATCAAGTGGTGCTGGAATACCACCTGGACCCCAACGGACATTCCAGCCAGCGGGTGCTCCGGTATGCCTACCTGAACAGCTATTTCCAGACCGGCTACAAGAACTTCATGGACCGGGCCATCATCGAAAAGACGGAAGACGAGGAACAGGCTGACCCCCAGCTGGTGGACCTGTCGGAGAATTATCAGAAGGTGGACGAGATCCCCTTCGACTTTGCCCGGCGCCGGCTGTCCGTTGTGGTAACGGACCCTAAAGGCCGTACCCAGATGATCACCAAAGGGGCCGTGGAAGAGATGCTCTCTGTCTGTACCTTTGTAGAACGGAACCATGAACCAGTGCTTTTGACGGACGGACTGCGGAAAACCATCCGGTCCGTGGCCGATCATCTCAATGAAGAAGGCATGCGGGTCATCGCCCTGGCCCGGAAGATCAACCCTTCTCCAGTGGGGACTTTCGGGGTGAAGGACGAGGAGGATATGGTGCTCATGGGGTACCTGGCATTCCTGGATCCCCCCAAGGAAAGCGCCGGACGGGCCATCCAGGCGCTGAAGGACCACGGGGTTGCCACCAAGGTGCTTACCGGGGACAATGAAAAGACCACCCGGTGCATCTGCCGCCAGGTGGGGCTGCCGGTGGAACACATCCTGTTGGGCAACGACCTGGAAAAGATGGATGAACAGCAGCTGGCCGGGGAAGTGGAACGGACCACCGTGTTCGCCAAACTTTCCCCGGATCAGAAGGCACGGGTGGTGAAAGCCCTCCAAGCCAAAGACCATACGGTGGGGTTCATGGGGGACGGCATCAACGACGCTCCGGCCCTCAAGATGGCAGATATCGGGATCTCCGTGGACAGCGCCGTGGATATAGCCAAGGAAAGTGCAGACATCATCCTCCTGGAGAAAAGCCTGATGGTGCTGGAAGAAGGCATCGTGGAAGGCCGGAAGACCTACGCCAACATGATCAAATACATCAAGATGACCGCTTCTTCCAACTTCGGGAATATGTTCTCCGTACTGGCGGCCAGCGCCCTGCTGCCGTTTTTGCCTATGAGCAGTCTCCAGCTGCTGATCCTGAACCTGATGTATGAATTCCCCTGCCTGGCCATTCCCTGGGACAATGTGGATGAAGAGTATCTGAAAGTGCCCCGGAACTGGGATGCTTCCAGCATCGGCAGCTTCATGCTGTGGCTGGGGCCCACCAGCTCGGTGTTCGATTGGATCACCTACCTGGTGCTGTATTTCGTGATCTGCCCTCAGGTGGTTTCCGGGGGAGTCACCTACAGCCACATTGCCCCGGACGCGGTGGCGGCCAGCGGGGCTTTTGCAGGGATGAACGTACGGGATGCCTATGAAGCCCTGTTCCAAGCCGGGTGGTTCGTGGAATCTATGTGGACCCAGACCCTGGTGATCCACATGCTCCGGACCCCTAAGATCCCCTTTATCCAGAGCCATGCTTCGGCTATGCTTACGGCCATGACCTGGGGCGGCATCGCTTTCTGCACACTGCTTCCCTTTGCCGGGGAAGTGGGACGGGCCCTGGGATTTTTGCCCCTGCCAGGGATGTATTTCGGCTTCCTGGCCCTGGTGGTGCTGGCCTATATGCTCCTGGCCACCAGCATCAAGAAAGCCTATATCCGCCATTATGGGAGCCTTTTGTGAGGGGATAGGACCGGCCTCACGGGCAGCGTCTCAAGTCTCACGCCGGGGATGTGAAAAATTTACACCCCCGGTCACTGGTCCCATGTCACTGGTCACTGGCCGATGGAAAGAACCCCTGGCTGGCGGGTTCTTTCGAATAAAAAATAGGACTATGCTTTTCTTTTGATCCATTGCTTATCTAGCGTTTTTTTAGGAGAAGCAAGGACAAGCCCAAAGGCGCGTCTGAGCCAGCATCGTACAACGAAAGGAGGGACGGGCTATGCTGAACTTGATAGATGTAGAACCGCTGTTCTGGATCGGGATGGGTGCTGTGGCAGCCGTGATCTGCCTTATGCAGATCGTCTGCTGGAGCCAGGCACCGAAAGCCCAGCGTCATGGATGACCGACGATGGGCAAACGAAAAAACGCCATTGGGAAGGATGGGAACGTTCCTTCTGCAATGGCGTTTTTTGTTGGGGGCTGGGGACTTACAAATAGGAGCATAAAATAGACGAAGGTTAACATAAAAAGCAATTTAAAAATATTATACACAAAAATGTGAAATTCCTGTATAATAATCTGTATTCACAATAAGGGGGAGATTTGTATGAGTCAAAAAGAAATCGCGGATTTCATGGAAAAAAGCCGGATCAATGAACCTGCCACTCCAGAAGAATTCCGGGAAGCGGTCCTGGGGGCTTACAAGGACCGGGCCCGGCAGATTTATTTCATCTGGCGGAAGCTGAAAGAACTGTATCCCGAAGTGGATGCCAACCGGGTCATCCGGGAAGGCAGCTGGGATTTCGGGTATTACCAGGGGCAGCAGATCGCTAAAAAATATGGGGCCGAGAATGTAGGGCCCAAGGAAGCCCTGCTGGGGCAGACTTCCCGGGGCGGCCTGCAGGTATTCCAGCAGGAAATCACCGAGCTGGACGATGACAAGGCTGTGAAAATCTTCCATCACTGCCCCCATGTGGAAGCTCTCCAGGAACTGGGCCTGGCTCCGGAAGAAATCAAGATGTTCTGCCGGGATATGCTGGGGCACTGCGATTACGCCATCTGTGCGGCTTTCCCCAATGTAGACATCGATTTCCCCACCACTATCGCTGACGGGGAAGGGAAGGGCTGCGCCATGACCATTACCAGAAAGAAGGAAAAATAAGATGGCAGAAAAAAAAGAGAAACTGATCCGCAAACCCACCTTTGGGGAAGCGCTGACGCCCTTATTGGGGATGCTCGTCCTCCTGGGCGTGGGTTATGGGAAATTCGGCCTGCCCATCCAGGCCCTCTTGATCGTGGCTGCCTTCGTAGCCTCTCTGATTGCCAAGCGGGTGGGGTACGGCTGGGAAGATATGATCGGCGGCATCACCGATAAAATCCACAGCAGCCTGGGATCCCTGTTCGTCATGGTCTGCGTGGGGGGCATGATTGCCAGCTGGATGGTCTCCGGCACGATCCCTCTGCTGATCTACTACGGCATCCAGATCATCAATCCTCATTATTTATATGTTACTGCCTTTTTCGTCTGTGCGGTGATTTCCACTTTCACCGGGACTTCCTTCGGGTCCGCAGGGACCGCCGGAGTGGCCATCATGGGGATCGCCATCGCTCTGGGCCTGCCTCTGGATATCACAGCGGGAGCCGTCCTGTCCGGTGCCGTATTCGGGGATAAACTGTCTCCCCTGTCCGATACCACCATCCTGGCTCCCATTGCAGCAGGGACCACCCTTTACAGACATATCCGCAGCATGATGTACACCACAGGGGCTGCCTCCATCGCCTGCATCGTGGTCTATACCATCCTGGGCTTCAACACCAATGTGAGCGCCCTGGCCAATCCGGAACAGGTGACCGCCATGCTGTCCAACCTGGAAGCCCTGTACCATTTCAACCCCATCCTGCTGTTGCCGCCGGTACTGGTGTTCTGGGGAGCCTATACCAAAAAGCCCACCATCCCCATGCTGCTCCTGTCTTCCGTCATCGCTCTGGCCATGGGCATGATCTTCCAGGGCTTCACCCTGAAAGTGGCCCTGAACGCCTTTGTGAAAGGCTTCAACGTGTCCATGCTGCCCGCTGTGGCCGGAGGGGTCAAGACACTGAAAGTCGTCAATACTCTGCTGAACCGGGGCGGTCTCATGGGCATGATGGGGACCGTGCTGCTGGTGTTCTGCGCCTTCGCCTTTGCTGGCGTCTTCAGCAAGGCCGGCTGCATCGAAGTGATCCTGGAACGGGTGAAGTCCTCCATTACTTCTGTGGGCAATCTGATTGCTGCCACCGTAGGTTCCACCCTGTTCATGAGCATCGTGACCGGGAGCTCCTACCTGGCCATCCTGATCCCTGGGGAAATGTTCCAGGACCTGTACAAGAAATTCAAGCTGGCCCCGGAGACCCTTTCCCGTACCCTGGAAGATGCCGGGACCTGCGCCGTCCCCATCGTCCCTTGGTCCGTGGCCGGGACCTATATGGCCGCCACCCTGGGCGTCCCCACCGTCCAGTACATGCCTTACGCCGTGCTGTGCTACGGCAGCATGATTTTCGCCCTGATCTACGGCTATACCGGGATCTTCCTGATCAAGGCAAAGGATGGGGAAGAGGAATAAAAAACAAGATGAATATGATTGCCCTGGTCATCCTATCGAGAGGATGGCCGGGGCATTGTTTTTGTCCAAGATTTCAGATCATTTGCTGATTAAGCTGATTTCCATGCCGGGGAGGGCATATAAAGAAAACCAGTCCGATAAGAAATAAATACTCCTAAAAAAGGAATAGATATTGCTTTTTGTACGTAAAATCGATACAATAAGAAAAAACAAGATTGGATGATACCTATGGAAAATATCATTGAGAAATTAATTGCAACAAAAGATTTCTTGCCCAGGAAGCAGCAGATCCTGTGTCAATATATCATTGAAAACCAAGCGCGGATCAGCGTGATGACGGTAGCGGGCCTGGCAGAAAATGCACATGTGGGGACGACCACAGTCCTTCGCCTGGCAGAAAGATTCGGGTTCTCTAACTTTAATGCTTTTAAACAGGCCATCCTGGATACCGTGATTTCCGGCAGCACGTCTTCTTATCAGGAAATGAAGAATGCATTCCTGAAGAATGAAGAGGAGGATGACAATTTACTCAATGAAATTGCACAAAAAACGACTACGGGATATCGGAATTTTTTGATCCCGGCAAATTTCAATGCTTTGCAGGATGCAATAGCCCGCTTGACGACTGCAAAGAATATTTACATTACCGGTGCCAGGAGCTCTGGGTCTCTGGCTTTATATTTTTATGATGCGCTGCGTATTTTCATGCCCAATGTCCATTTGCTTTCTTTCCGTCGAGATTATATGTATGATCGTCTGTTCGAAATGATTCCTGAGGATGTTTTGTTTGTCATATCAGCTTGGCCCTGCACGATTGATACTATTTCGGCTGCACGCATTGCTCATAAACGGGGCGTGCCTATTATTCTTTTGACCAACACGAAAATCAATCCAATTGCGGCAATTGCTTCTGTGGTCATTGATACCAATTCAATCAACAATGTTTGTACGCCAGTCCTTTATATGAGCGCCATAGTAAGCTTGATCCAGGAACTTGGCAGGAAAAATATCCCGAGATCTTCTGATGCTGTTGAAAAACTGGAAAAGAATCTGAAAGAGAACAACCTGATTGTTTGGGAAGGGGATTTGGAAAAGGAGAATAACCAGTAAAGAGAATAGGAAATTCCACTTTAAGATGCCACTGCCTTGTGAAGGGGATGGCATCTTTTTTTTTGCCAGAAGGAAGATTCAAAGTGTAAAAAAAGAATACAAAAATATAAACAAAGGAATAAAACAACTTTTTTAAAATAAAAAAGTTGTTTTATTCCTAATAACGATATATAATACAGTCAAAAGGAACAATTAATCCTAAATAAAGAGAACAATATAACGTTAAGGAGGAAAAAGGAATGAAAAATCGCGAAGTAGTATTTTACAGTGAAGGCGCTCGGATGGTAGGGAATATTTATCTTCCAGATGACTATAAAGAGGGAGAAAAAAGACCTGCTGTATTGTGCAATTCTGGATGGACTGGGGTCAACAAATGCTACCCTGCTTTGTATGCCCGTGCTTTGACCAAGTATGGATTTGTCTGCATGGGATTTGATTACAGAGGGTTCAAACCCAGCGAATCAGTGCGTCCCGATTTACCGAAATACACTACTCTGGAAACAGAAGTAGAAGATATCGCAAACGCATTTACTTTTATGCAGATCCAACCGGAAGTCGATCCGGAACGCTGCGGCTTGTTGGGCTGGGGCGTCGGCGGAGCAGTCTGCATTACAGTGGCTGCTCGGGATAAAGAAGTCAAAGCGGTGGCTACCCTGAATTCTTTCGTCAACGGTGAACGTTGGATGAGAATGGGAATGGGAAATGATGCTTTTGGCAAATCTGCCAAGAGATTGAGAGAAGACCGCATCCAACGGATTACGACCAACGATCCTGTCCTGCGGCATCCGTACACCGATTACCCCAACATTACGGAAAGCGGAGATTTTTATACCGACCATGTTTTGAAAGAAATCGACGGCGGAATCGAGTCTTCTGTCAATGCCGATAATGGAGAAGAATTCCCGACACCTATGTCCACTGCCATTGGGGAAAGCTTTATCCGGTTCAATATAGAAGACCTGCTGCCTCGTATTTCTCCCAGAGCAGTCTTTGTGGGCCATGGCTATTATAATGAACTCCACCATCGTATCGAGGCGGAAGAAGCTTATAGACTGGCCAAGGAACCGAAACAGCTTTACTATGTGGATGGCAAACACAATGAATGGATGTTTGATGATGATCCGAAATTCCAAGGGTTGGCCAAAGCATTGGCGGATTTCTTTAAAACGTATCTGAAACCGTTCCAGTTCGGCCTGCAGGAAGAACCTGCCAAATAAAGCAAAAGGATAAGTTCAGGAATCTTTTACCAACAGCATGCTCTTGCTCTTGCCAACAGGGTGGAGCAGGAGCATGTTTTTTAGGGTGTTTGCTCCATTGTTTTTTACTTAAAAGGAGGGAAAGGCCGATGGAACAAGATGACCAAATCCAAGCAGAAAAACTTTTGATAGGATCTTATGATCTGCATATCCATTCGGCCCCTTCGCCTTTTCACAGATTATGTGATGATTATCAACTTTTGAAAGAAGCTGGTCGGGCAGGGATGGCCGGGATTATGCTGAAGTCCCATTATGAATCTACCGCAGTCAGAGCCAGCTTGGTCAACAAGTACTGTTCTTCCTCGGCACGGGCATTTGGCGGAATCGTGCTGAACTGGCCCGTTGGGGGACTCAATCCCTTTGCCGTTGAAAATGCTTTAATCAGGGGGGCCAGGATCGTTTGGATGCCTACAAGAGATGCTGCCAATTCTTTGAAATCGGGGGATATGCCCGGGGATTTCTTCCACAGACAAGGAATTACAGTCCTTGACGATAAAGGTCATTTAAAACCGGATATATATATAATATTTGCAATAGTCAAGAAATATGATGCCGCCTTGGCCACTGGCCATCTGAGCCCGGAAGAGAGTCGGATAATATGTTTGGAAGGAGTACGGAATGGAGTCCGTATGATCCTGACACATCCTGAATATTACAGGACCCAGATGGGTAAGGATGAACAGGCTGATTTGGCAAAGAAAGGCGTATATATTGAACATTGCTGGTATAACTTTGCGGAAAAAGACTGTACTCAGGAAGCAATGATCCAAAACATCAGAGCTGCAGGATTCGAGCATTGTTATTTATCCACGGATCGAGGGCAGGAAAATAGAGAACATCCAGTGGAAGCCATGAAGCGATTCATTGGATTGATGCTGGGAAACGGATTTTCGGAACGAGAAATCAATTGTATGGTCCACCAAGTCCCTCGCAGGGTGTTGGGAATTGAAAATGAATAGGTGAAAGAACTTTAAACATCGTATTGCTTCCATGGAGGTATGTAAAATGACTTATACCAATATGTCCATGCTGTATGATTTTGCTTTTATGTCTTTGCTTCTTGTCATTGCGCAATTTATGCGTTCGAATATCAAATTGCTGCAAAAATTTTATATTCCGGCAGCCGTGGTTGCAGGGGTATTGGGGCTGCTCCTGGGGCCGCAGTTCCTTGGTGTAATTCCCTGGAGCGGAAAAATCGGATCTTATGCCTATATGCTGGTTTGTGTACTTTTTGGCGGCCTTTTCCTTGGTAAAAAAGAAAAAACCAGCGTTAAGAAGATTTTAACCAATGTGGGCGATTCATTCTGTGTTAATATGGGAGCGGAATTTTTCTGTTTTGGGATTTCCTTGTTTATTGGCGGGCTCCTTGTTAAATTCTTATTTCCAGACGTATTTGAAGAAATTAGTATTTTGATGCCGTCTGGTTTTTGTGGGGGTCATGGGTACGCATCGACCATCGGCACAGTATTGAATAATCTCCTTCATCGGGAAGATGGGGTTATCATCGGCCAGACTTTTGCCACAATCGGTATCCTGGCAGGATTATTTGGCGGCATTGCCTGCATCAACTATGCTACATGGCATGGTGCAACCAGACTGGTTGCCGAAGCTGGTTCACTCCCAGAAGAGTGCAGGACGGGGATTGTTCCGGCTGGGAAACGGAATTCCATGGGGGAGGAAACTATCAATCCCATGTCCATGGACCCGTTGGCCTGGCACCTTGCTTTGACTTTATTGGCCACGTTATGTGGATATAAATTTTATGACTGGTATAAGGCATTCCTACCGAATATCGAATTGCCGGTCATGTGTTTGACCATGTTGTTTGGCGTATTGATCCAGACTTTCTTGAACCATACCAAATTTAAAGACAGCGTGGATGAACACGTGGAAGGTCGAATCGGTTCCTTGGTAACTGATTACTTAGTAGGATTCGGTGTCGCATCGATTTCCATCACAGTCGTCATTGAATTTGCTATGCCGATTCTTCTCCTTTGTTTATTGGGATTGGCCATTTCTTTGTCACTCGTCTTTATCATTGGCCGGAAATTGTTCCATAATTTCTGGTTCGAAAGATCCATTTTTGTCTTCGGGTGGACCACTGGTGTCGTTGCCATCGGCGTGACTCTGTTGCGAATCGTTGATCCGGATGCCAAAAGTGGGACCTTAAGTGACTATGGGTATGCGTACACGCTGCAGTCTGTCATTGAAGTCTTTATCATCGCCATTACACCTATTGCTGCAGTAGCATGGGGATGCATTCCGGTTGGGCTTGTGATGACCGTTGTATCCTTAGTGTTGTTCGGAATCTGTGGAAAAACATACGGAATCCACAATGAAGCAATGGATGAACTCAGAAAAGGAGAGAAGGAACTCATAGAAAGAATCTGATACTGTTTTGTGGGAAAGAGGGAGAATATGGAAAAGATAGATCACTATAAAGTGGCTTTGCTTCAAATGGATCTGGAATTCCTGAATGTGGATGCAAATTTAGAAAAGGCGGAGCAAAAAATCCGGGAAGCAGCTAACCAACAGGCAAGAATCATCTGTTTGCCGGAAGCGTTTAACACAGGATACTATGGCAATGATATTCCCAGTATGGCTGAGCTGGCCGAAGAAGAAAATGGGAAAAGCCTTACTACGATGTGCCGACTTGCCCAAGAACTAAAAGTGTATTTGATTGCACCCATCATCCTGAAAACCAAAGGCGCAGTAACAAATACCGCATTTCTGATTGATGATCAGGGAAAAATCCTGGGAAAATATTCTAAAACCCATCCTGTAGGAGATGAGCAGAAATATTTTCAGCGGGGAAAGGAGTACCCCGTTTGGGACACTCCTTTGGGTAAAATAGGGATCGTTATCTGTTATGATGTCTGTTTCCCGGAAACCATCAGACTGTTGGCCCTTAATGGTGCTGAAATTGTTTTTGTTCCTGCTGCCTGGCGTGCCAGTCATTATTTCAAAGAATGGTGGGACATCAATATCAGATGTCGGGCCCTTGACAACCTGGTGTACATGCTTGCTGTCAATCGGGCGGGGCAATCTGGAATTGAAATCTTTGCAGGAAAATCTCAAATCTGTAATCCTATCGGTGAAGTAGAAGATACCTGTGGAGTTCAAACGGAAGGGATTTTATACGGAACAATCGAACCAAGCCGTGTAGCTCGAGAACGGAAATTCAATACTGTCCTCCAAGACAGACACATTGAAGATTACCTTCCGTTAAGTCAAAAATAAAATACAGGAAGGAGATATCGATATGCAAAACACTGCAAAAACTTCCATTTCAGTCCGCCCGATGACGTTCTTTCCCCCATTTTTATTATTGATGGCATTTGTTGCTTTGAGTGTTTATAGCCAGGATGCATTTTTAGGGGTCATCAATAATATCAACAATTGGATCATTAAGAATCTGGGTTGGATTGCCAGTATTTTGGCTTTTGTCATTGTCATCGTTACTTTAGTAGCTGCGTTCAGTAAATTTGGGGATATCCGTATTGGGGGTGAAGAAGCAAAGCCAGAATTATCGAACTTTGCCTGGTTTACTATTGCCCTTACAACCACAATGGCAGCCGGAGTCTTATTTTGGGGGCCAGGAGAACCCATCGCCCATTATGCATATCCGCCTACCGAAATCTATGGAATCATGCCCAAGACTCCTGGATCCCTGAAATTTGCCATGGAAACAATGTTCCTCCATTGGACCATAGTTCCTTATTGTATGTATGCAGTCCCGGCAGTGGTGTTCGCCTTTATGTATTATAACGCCAAAAAACCGTATTCGATTGCCTGCGAAGTTGCCCCCGCTTTGGGAAACCGTGTATTTACGCCCCTGTGGATGCAGGGTATAGATGCCGTAACCCTTTTTGCCATTGGGGCCGGCATGGCAGGTTCGGTGGCCCAGGCTTTCATGAATATTTCTGGCGGAATTTCCAAACTCACAGGTATTCCTTCAGATCCAAGATTATGGCTTTTCGTTGGAATCATTGTGGGGGTCGTGACTGTTGCTACGGCAGTTTCCGGTATCCAAAAAGCAATGAAGACGATTTCTAATATCAACGTCTATGGTTTTGCCGTATTTTTACTGTTCTTGCTCTTATTTTCCAATGCCTCTTTTCTGTTTAATTTATCTACAGAAGCTTTTGGGGGCTTCTTAGGAACTTTCGTGGAACGGATCCTTGTTACAGGAGAAGCTGCCAACAGCCGATGGCCACAGTGGTGGACTACATTTTACTGGTTTTCCTGGATGGCATGGGCACCTACTTCCGGTGCTTTTATGGGACAGATTGCCTACGGAAGGAAAATCAAACACATCCTTGGCATGTATGTCGCTGTCTGTGCATCCATAAGCGGGTTATGGATGGTTCTCGTTTCTGGGACTGCACTTTATGTCCATTATGCAGGATTGGTGGATTTGGTGGCTTCCTATGATAAGGGTGTGGAAAATGTCCCTTATGACATGCTAGAGGCTTTGCCCTTTGGAAATTTAATCATTCCGCTTTTTGTAATCCTGATTTTCCTGTCGACTGTAACAGCATGTAACTCCAATACCATTGCGATGGCGGGGATTTCAACAAAAGGATTGACTCCCGACAGTCAGGAATCACCTATCTGGCTAAAAGTTGCTTGGGGATTTGCGTCTCTGGCAGTGGGATATATCATGATTGCAGCAGTCGGAGTGAAAGGAGTCAAAATAATAGCCAATTTCGGGGGATTATTTGCTGCATTGATCATGATCTGCGTAGTAGCTAGTCTGGCTGTCCTTATCAAAAATTACAAGCAGTTTGATAAGGTGTCGAGATTGGATTGAATGGATTTAGTTGGTATCATGTTGATTTGAAAAATATTATGTGCCCATAGTTGAACTGGAGGCATATCTCTCGAAAGCCCAGCATCATGGATAGGCGACGACGATGGGAAACAAGAAAAACGCCATTGGGAAAGAACGGGAACGTTCCTTCTGTAATGGCGTTTTTTTAGCGGAAGCTGTTGGCGTCCAATTATAATCATTCTTTAATGATCTTCTGCAGGGACGTTACGTACAGAAGCAATAAGAGAATTACTCAAATTCTCTTTTACAATTTTAATGAAGGATTTTATCAGAGAAGAGTGTCTTTGGTGTTCAGGATAATTAACAGAAATCATCAGTGGCTTAAAATCAGGGAGAGGATGTATGATATGTTCCTTCGAAAAAGGATAAGTTGAACATTGAATTAAAGTCCTGGGGCAGAGCATAAATCCCATTTGAGAATAACACATACTGAGCATCGTACCTACATCACGTAATTCTAATATTTTGGTAATATGTAATTTTTGATCGGAAATATATTGATGACAATATTTACCAACAGTAGTATCAGAAGGCATGATAAGAAAAGGACAGCACTGGATAATATCTTTAATAGCTTGGTCATTATAGATACGAAACTGATGACTTGGGCGGTCAGGAAAGTATTGTTCCAAAACCGCAGGATGGATGACCAGCATAAATGGGTCATGATAGAGTGGTATACTAATGATATTTTTTAAATTAGCAGGCTGAAATCCTATTGCCACATCAACTTCATGCTTCACTAATTTTACTTCCACTTCCGGCGTATTTCCCTCAAAAAGTTTAATTTGAACCAGCGGATATTTCTTCTTAAAATCTCTAATAATGGGAGGCAAAAGAAACTGTGCACGAGAATAAGTTGTACCAATTGTTATGGTGCCACTTTTCTGTTTCTGCATCTCGAACATGCTTTCTTCCATTTTTCGTTTACAAGATAAGATTTCACTCGCATATGTCTTTAATAAAATCCCGGCAGAAGTGATTTTTAATGGTGGACCATAAAGGAAAAGCTTAACTCCCAGACTTTTTTCCAATTTATTGATATGTCCACTTAGGGTTTGTTGTGTAATATGAAGCTCTTTTGCAGTCGTGTTGAAATTCAATCTTTCTGAAAGCAATAAAAAATATTCAAGGTTTAGAAAGCTAATCATATTTGAGCCTCCTTTTTTTCCTCATTTAATCCATTATATCATTGAAAGGGATTTTTCTTGAGTAAAATTAGAATAACTCATTTATTTAAAGAGGTATTAACAGGTATAAGCCTGTTAATACCTCTTTAAATATCAGTTGGCCTGAAATTTCAGTATTAGATATGATAAATGTGTAAAGAGAATGTAAAAAACAAGCAATTGATACACAAGAAAAGGGGAAATGTAATTATGATGACGAAGAAAGAATTGATTCAGGCGGTTTTAAAGGGAGAAAAGACGGACCATATCCCATATTCGATGTGGAGCCATGTGCCGGGAGTGGATCGGAATCCTGAGGCAATTGCAGAAGAAACCTATCGTTTTTACAAAGAATATGATGTGGATATCATCAAAACTATGAATAATGGCATGTACAGCATTGAAGATTATGGCTGTGAAATCGATTATTCTGACGTCCTGACCGGCGGTGTGGCCAAAATCGTTTCTACGCCGGTCCACTGTGGGGAGGACTGGCTGAAAATCCAGGAAATCTCCATTGAAGAAGGGGCACTGAAGCGGGAACAGACCTATTTAGCCCTGCTGCTGGAAAAATTGAAAGGGGAGGAAGTCCCTGTTGTATTCACCGCTTTCAGTCCCATCACCACGGCCAATAAACTGTGCGGCAACAAAGTACAGGAATACGTGAAAAACGGATATGGAAAAGAGGTCCATCAAGCGCTGAAGGCGATAACGGCAACTACCCGTAAATTAGTCCAACGGGTCATTGAGATGGGGGCTGATGGTATTTTCTTTGCCACCCAGCTTTCTTCTTATGCAAAAAGCGATGAGAAGTTTTATGAGGAATATGGGGCTCCTTATGATAAAGCTGTCCTGGAAGCTTCCAAAGGATGGTGCAATGTACTCCACGCCCATGGGGATGAAATCATGTTCGACCTGCTGAAGGATTACCCGGTCCAGATTTTCAACTACCATGCCTGGCAGAGCTTGCCGTCCATGGGGGAAGCACAGGTATGCACAGGAAAGACCCTGATGTGCGGAATCGAACGGATGGATATCACCAACCATAAAAAGAATGAAATCCGCAACGAAATCTATGAATCCATCAAACAGACTGGCGGACGGCATCTGATCCTTGCGCCGGGTTGTGTCATCCGTTATCCGCTGGATAAAGAGATGCTGGCCTATGTGAAAAAAGTTAAAGTTGAGATTGAAACGGCTTTGCAAGTATGAAGTGTTTGATTTATAGGAGGGAAACCTAATGGAAGCTATTGGGTTTGTAAAAAAAAGAATCGAAAGATTAAAAGAGAAAATGGCGGAACAAGGTATTGATGCTGTAATTGTTGAAAAACCTGAGAATCTGATGTATTATAGCAATTTTAATGAAGTCCTGAATTCAATGCCTGCGTTTGTGGTTTTAACACTGGACAGCGAGCCAGTATTATTGGTACATTCTTTACGAGCCGATCATGCAAGAAATGAAGGAGCTATATCGAACGTTAAATTATACGGTAAATGGGGCAGCAATATTCCAGTTGCAATGGATCCCATTGAAGCAATCCATATATTGCTTGGAGACTTTAATGGAACGTTAGGGTTGGAAACGGAATATATGAATGTTGCAAGATATCAAAAGATAAGAGAAATATTGCATCCTGAAAAGATTATCTCCATTTCAAATTTAATCAATATGCAAAAAATTATAAAGGATCAATATGAAATTCAGTGTATTAGGAAATCTGCTGAATTGGTGGATTTAGGTGTAAAAACAACCATTGATTATATCAGTCAGGGATATTCAGAGGCAGAAGCAAGTACAGAAGGTCAATATGCCATGCGGAAGCTGTGGCACAAGAAATTCAGGGACAGCGAAGTCTGCGGCTATGGGACCAGCGAAGGTGGCATGATTGACAGCCTCCATGTATGGTGCCTCTCAGAAGGGCATATTGCTTACGGCTGCGATTGCCCTAAACATTATTATCCCAAGGAAGGAGACTTGACGCTCCCCATGGCCTGGGCCAAGACAGATGGGTATCATGCGGAAAATGAGAGGACCATCATCATTGGACATTTGGATGGATTCAAACAGCATGCCTATGACAGTATGCTGCGGGCGCGGGAAGCGGTTTTCAAAATTTTGAGGCCAGGGACCCTGTTCAAAGACCTATATCTGGCTGCGGCAAAGGTATACAGCGATGCCGGCTTTGGAAAAATCCTTCCCGGCCGTGTAGGGCATGGGGTGGGTTGTTCTGCCCACGAGTTCCCTTCGCTGGATCCCAAAAATGAAATTCCTTTAGCACCGGGTATGGTGATAACGGTTGAACCTGGATTGATGGATAAATCCTGGGGTGGTGTCCGCCATTCTGATACAGTTCTGATAACAGAGTCTGGTTACGAGCGGTTGACTGTATTGGAAAATAGAGAAATTATTGTTAACTTAAAATAAAGGGAGATTTTGATGGAACAAAAAATTTATGATTCATATGTTGCCATCCTGAAAAATGAATTAAAAGTGGCCCTGGGGTGCACGGAACCCATTGCCATTGCATATGTGGGGGCAAAAGTGCGGGAAGTCCTGGGCAAGATGCCGGAGCATATCGACGTATATTGCAGCGGAAATATCGTGAAGAATGTCAAAGCCGTGGTGGTCCCCAATTCTGATGGACAGCGGGGCATCGATGTGGCTGCTGCTCTGGGTGTCATCGGCGGGGATGCATCTCTGGAACTGGCGGTACTGGAATCTGTCAAACCGGAAGATATCCGGCTCTGCAGGAAATTACTGCAGGAAAATTTCGTTACCACCCATCTGGTGGAAGATGTGGCCAATCTGTACGTTGCCATCAAAGCTATGGCAGGCAATGAATCCGCAGAAGTGGAAGTCAAAGAGTACCATTCGAACATCACGAAGATTGTGAAAAACGGAGAAGTACTCTTTGCAAAAGAGGAAAAGAATGGCCAGGCGGATTCCAGTGAGCCTGACAAGAATCTACTGAATGTGAAAGACATCCTGGGATTTGCGGATTCCGTCAAGATCGATGATGTGAAAGACATCCTGGACCGGCAGATCCAATACAATACGGCCATTGCCCAGGAAGGGCTGAAGCATTCCTATGGAGCAGAAATCGGCCGGACGCTGATGGAAGATTTCGACCACAGCAATGTGAAGCTCCAGGCAAAGGCTTTTGCAGCAGCCGGATCCGATGCCCGTATGAGCGGGTGCCCGCTGCCTGTGGTTATCAACTCCGGGAGCGGGAACCAGGGCATCACCGTATCCCTTCCCGTGATTGTTTATGGCCGTTATTATAATATGCCCCGGGAAAAGATCTACCGGGCTCTTTGTGTCAGCAACCTGATCTCTATCCACCAGAAACGGTTCATCGGAAGTCTGTCCGCCTATTGCGGTGCCACCAGTGCAGGCTGTGGCAGCGGTGCCGGCATCGCCTATATGATGGGGATGTCTTACGATGAAATCTGTGATGTAATCACCAACAGCATCGCTACCATCGGGGGGATGGTCTGCGATGGGGCAAAATCTTCCTGTGCGGCTAAGATCGCTGCTTCTGTGGAAGCGGCTCTGGTGGCCGTCCACATGGCCAAGAAGCACAGGGCCTTTAAAGATGGGGAAGGCCTGGTGAAGGGCAACATCGAAGAAACCATTGCTGCCATCGGAGATATGGGACGTGTCGGCATGAAAGCAACTGATGTGGAAATACTGAACTTGATGTTGGGTAACGTAAAGGTTTAATTTAATGTACCTTTGGGAGGGATTTGAAAATGGAGATGGGAACTAAAAAATCCAAATCTGAAGGCCTTATGCATATGATCGAGGTAGCCGGTAACAAGATACCGGACCCATTGGTGTTTTTCTTAATTTTGATTATTGCCTGTTTAGTTGGCTCTTTTGTAATGTCGTACTTTGGAATTTCTGATATAAATCCGGCTACTGGCAAAACTGTAAAAGCTTATAATCTTTTGTCTAAAGATGGACTTATTAAGATGTTGACCAGTGTCATCAGTAATTTCCAGGGATTTACTGTCATGTGTATGACTTTGACTTGTATGTTTGGAATGTGCGTGGCAGATCAATCCAGATTCTTTGAGAGTATCATGAAACACGTTATTCTCTCATCTAAAGGATCAGATAAAAAAATTATAATGATTTTTTGCTTAATCAGTGCACTGGCAGATATTACAAATGGTGGGGGATTTGTAATTATGCCATTGTTAGGTGGTATAGTATGGGGTAATATGGGACGGAATCCCATTGCCGGCATGCTCTGTGGGTATGGTACTATCGCTGGTGCTTTTTGTGCAAATTTCATGTTGGGTACAACGGATATTGTTTGCGCGGGCTTTACCCAAAATGCAGCACGGGTAATTGATTCCTCTTACGTGGCTACTGCTTCAATGGGATGGTATTATCAAAGTGTAGCAGCAATTTTATTAACCTTAACATCTTATTTTGTAACCACACGCTATGTTGAGCCAAGATTAGGAAAATATCAAGGCGAATATATTGCTCGCCAAGAGGAAAAACTTCCGAATGAAGAAAAAGCACTGAAATTTGCCGTGATTGCATTACTTATCTATGTCATTCTGATTGTCATCAATGCGGTTCCTGCTGGAGCGATTTTACGTGATCCTAAAACTGGAAATCTGGTTTCTGGCAAATCACCATTTATGCAGAGCTTGGTATTTATGATTTCCATGTTTTTCTTTATCCCTGGTTTGGTATTTGGTAAAGTTACGGGAACTATTCCTAATATTAAAAAGTTGATTAAAGTACTTAATAGTGGAATTGCAGCTATGAGCGGATTTATCGTCTTGTCTTTCGTAATGGCTCAATTCATGAAGTATTTTGCCTGGTCCAATATGGGAACAATCATTGCTATCAAAGGAGCGAAGAGCTTGGCTGCTTCTGGACTTCCTTTTATTGGAATTTGTGTAGTATTCATCTTGTTTTGTGGTGTACTGAATTTGTTTATGGGAAGTGCATCAGCAAAGTATGGATTGATTGCTCCAGTATTTGTACCAATGTTTATGCTGATGGGCTATGATCCTTCAGTTGCACAAATGTGTTACAGAATTGGCGATGCAATCACAAATCCTATTACTCCGACATTTGCCTATATTGCAATGTTGATGGAAGCGGTAAAAAAATACGATCCCCAAATGGGTTTTGGTTCTTTGATTGCAGGGTTAATGCCCTATACGATTTCATTTACTATTGTTATGATTGGTGAGTTTGTTATTTGGCTTTTGCTTGGCATGCCATTAGGTCCTGGTGGAAGTATCTTTTTTGGTGGCTGATAGATAGCTGAAAGTAAAAATATGGAACAGCATTTTTGGTAACGTCATTCAGATTAAATGGTGGCAGCATAAATATTTTTTAGCCTAAAGGAATTTACATCAAAATTTGGACTTAATTTATTTATGCTGCCATGCTGAGAAATGACTATTCATCTACAGTTATAGAACTAAGCAAATTTGATTTAGAAGTTTAATGAAGGAGTGAAGAAAAGTAAGGTGCCATGAGAGTTAGATAAAATTTTAAGAGGGAGGGATATTTAATGAAAAATACATCGAAAGATTCTTTTATTGCGAAGACAATGGAAAGATTTTTGCATTGTATTGAAGTGGTTGGGAATAAAATCCCTGAACCAATGCTGCTTTTTGTATATTTGTCTATATTAACAGTAATCTTATCTGCATTTTTCTCTCATATAGGGTTTCAGGCAGTTAATCCTGCTACGCATAAAGTAGTTAAAATTTATAACTTAATGTCGATTAATGGGTTTCTTAGATTATTGACAACGGCAGTTAAGAACTTCACCGATATGCCTGCTCTTGGCATGGTATTAGTTTGTATGCTAGGTGTTGGAATGTGTGAAAAATCCGGGTTATTTTCAGCACTGCTTCAACAGATGGTGGTAGAGAGACATGTTTCTAATCTCAAAGTAGTAAGTGTTTTTATATTTGCTTGTGTTATGGCTGATGCAGCAGGTGGTACAGGCTTTGTCGTGATGCCAACGCTTGGAGCCATTTTATTTAAAGCAATTGGTTGGCATCCGATAGCTGGGATGTGTGCAGCTTATGCCTCTGTAAGTGGTGCCTTTGCATCAAATCTTTTAGTTACATCAATGGATGTAGTCAATTTAAGTTTTACAGAAGCTGCTGCTAAATTAGTGGACTCCAATATAATGTTATCACCAGCAATAAATTACTATTTTTCTGCATTTTCGGTGATAACGCTAACGATTGTTTCCGTAACCATAACTTTTAAAATTGTTCAGCCTAGATTAGGTGTTTATCAGTCTGACACGGAGATTGTTGATCAGAAAGATTTACCTAGAACAACTGCAATTGAAAGGAACTCAGTACGATATGCTCTATACTCTACTGTAGCGTATATTGTTCTTTTGCTCATATTAACAATCCCTCAAAATGGTATTTTGAGAGATTCGAAAACAAGTTCGTTATTGGTATCTAGCGCGCCTTTAATGAAAAGTTTACCTCTATTGATCGCACTGCTTTTCTTTATTCCAGGGACTGTATTTGGATATGTCAGCCATAAGTTTCAGAGCGCTAAAGATATAGCAGGAGCTTTGGGAAAATCTATGGCAGAAATGGGGTCATATATTGCATTGATTTTCTTCATTGCTCAATTTTTAAAACTATTTGCATGGTCTAATATTGGTATTATATTTGCAATAAAAGGTGCTGAATTCCTTAATGATTCAGGATTTCCCATTAGTATTGTTTTAATTCTATTTGTCATAATGTGCGCAATCATTAATTTAGTGATTGGAGGAGCATCAACAAAATGGGCGATACTTTCACCAGTTTTTGTTCCAATGTTCATGTTCCTAGGGTATCATCCAGCTTTAGCTCAAATGGCTTATCGCATTGGAGATGCTATAACAAATCCATTATGCCCGACCTTTGCTTATTTTGGAATGCTGATTAGCCTAGCACAGAAATACGATAGGAATACTGGCGTTGGAACGATGATGGCCAATATGTTCCCGTATACAATGGCGTTTTTCATTTCTATGGTTGTACAATTATTGGTATGGTTCTATTTCCAAATTCCATTTGGCCCTGGAGCACCTTTATTTTTAAATTAGATATCATTATATTAGGAGGGTTCAATATGCATCCATCTAAAGTGTTGGTTGTAAGTGGAGATTCTTATCACCAAGGTCTGCAACAAGGCGAAATATTTAAGAATGAAATAGAGTTTAATATTCAATCCATTCATAATCAACTAAGTACTTCTGAATTTTCAATGTCAAAATATCTTGATTTAATTAAGAAAAATTTCGACTTCTTGGTTTCATCTTGCCCTGATTTAGTTCAAGAAATGAAGGGTATTTCAGATGGATCCAGGATATCTTTGGATAAAATTATTGAAATAAATGTTCCGGCTTACTTTATGACTAAATATTTGCATAATGAATGTAGTATGATTTTAGCTAGAGGGAATGCCACTTTAGACCATAAAACTTATTTGATAAAAAATAGAGATATGCGCTTTCCCACAAAACAAGTTGTAATAGAACATCACTATGATGATGGTTCTATCATCACTGAAGTTAATGGAGCTGGGATTGTAACATATCCTGCAAATGGGCTGAATAATCATGGATTAGCAATTGCCACAACTGGATTTTGGTCTCCAAAAGTAAAAATCAATTTAGATGATATTTCTAATAGCCACATTTTTATTAATATTCATCTTCTCCTTAATTCATGTACTAGTGTTGATGATGTAATCCAACGTATTCAACGTATGCCTAGGATGAATGGCTTGAATATCATAGCTGCTGATCATAAAAGTGCGGCTATTATTGAAACTATGAAGGATAATATCGCTGTTGAATTTACCAATGATAAAGGAATACTTTTTAGAACAAATCACTATCTTTGTAGCAATCACACAGAATTTAATCCTACTTATGAAGAATATCCATCTACATTTAAGCGTTATGATAGAATTCAATATTTATTGAGAGAATGTGGTAAAGTTAGATTTCAAGATTTGCTGAGGATTCTTTCCGATCATGAAAATGGACCAGTAAATTCAATATGTCGGCATCCGAATAATGAGGCAACGGCAGAAACCGATTCATCAAGTTTGATTGTGTTAGAAGATCAGGAAATGTGGACGACTTTTGGAAATCCATGTGATGGCATTGGTTTATCAAAAATATAATTGTGAGGAATTAAGAATTTATGCATTTTTAAATAATGTATTCGGGAAAGACAGTATGCCAATTCCAAAAGAAAGACACACCATTTCGATAAAAAAGATGAACAGTAGGACTCCTTTACAAAACTAGTAGAACTATTAATAAATTATTAGAAATTAAATAATAAAGAGTAGATGGCAATAAAAATGTTGCAAAAAGATTAAAACCGATGTAGAAATCCTGAATCTGATGTTGGACAAAAAGAAAGTACAGTAGACGCAAAAATAAGGGGGAGTAAAAATGTTTGGAATGAAACCGATTACCGGGGCGATGATCGATTCCTTATTGTGGTCAGCCTCTTTGCTGGGGATTTTGCTGTTGTTTGCGACCTTTATCCGGGTACGTTTCCAATTCTTGAAAAAGTACTATATTTCGGCTTCACTGATTGCCGGTCTCATCGGCCTCATCCTGGGGCCGGAAGTCCTGGGAGTCATCCCTAAAGAGGTCATCAGCTCCTGGGGAGCTCTCAGCGGACGGCTGATCATCGTGGTATTGGCTCCTATGCTGATCACAGGGGGCTTCCCCCAATTAGGGAAACTGGGACGGGTCACGGCCTCTCAATCAGTCTGGTCCTGGCTGGCCACTTCCGCCCAATATGCAGTTCCCTGCCTGATGAGTGCCCTGCTCTTCACGCCGCTCATGGGGGTGAATCCCCTGTTTGCTTCTATCCTGGAAGAAGGCTGGGCCGGAGGCCATGGTACGGCTGGCGGCATGAAGATGGTGTTCGAATCCCTGCAGTATATGGACGGGTCCTCTTTGGGCATTACTTCTGCTACCGTCGGTCTGCTGTACGGGGTCATCGGTGGGACCATCGCCATCAACTATGCAGCCCGGAAAGGGTACATCCATAATGTCACCACCCATGATGAGAAAGTGGATGAACTGCTGGGCCATGAGCACAGTGAAGTCGGCTCCAACATCACCATCAGCCGGAACGTCATCGATATCTTTGCTTTCCATGCCGGACTGGTGGGCGGGGCTATCGTCATCGGCTATCTGCTGATGCGGGCCATGAAACTGTTCTTCAATTTCAATCTGTACTGGTTCATCGCCGCCATGCTGGGCGGTTTGGTGGTACAGGCACTGATCATCAAGACGAAATACAACAAATGCATCGACCGTCCTACCATGAGCCGGATCCAGGGACTGGCTCTGGAATTCCTGGTAGCCGGAGCTATCGCTTCCGTCAAGATCACCGTCATCGTGAAATATGCCCTGCCGTTGATCATCCAGCAGGGGGCCTTCATGATCATCATGCCGGCTCTGCTGTTCTTCTTCGGGCCTCGTCTGTTCAAGACCAACTGGTTCGAAAATACCATCGTGGTATTCGGCACGGCCTGCGGCGTGGTGGCAACCGGTTTCCTGCTGCTGCGTCTGGTGGATCCAGAATTGAAGACGGAATCCGCTGAAGCCTTCGCCGCCAGCCGGCCCTTCTGTTCTCCCTTCATTGCTGGCGGTATCCTGACCAGTATGATGCCGAACCTGATCGCCCAGTATGGCAACCTGACTGTGGGCCTTGCCTGGACCGCAGCCTTCGTGGGAATCGTCCTGATTGCCCGGGTGGCAGGACTGCTGAAGTTTACCAAACAAGCTGCTTGATGGAGCATTGAAAAACAAGTTGGACAAGAAGAGGTGTGAGCCAGGGGATTCACACCTCTTTTCAGCCATGGGAGGGATGGATCATGGATTTTACGATTTTAGGTATGGGGAAGACCGGCCATGCAGCAGCCTGTTACTTACTGCAGCAGGGCCATAAGGTCACTGTCTGGGACCGGAATCCGGATAAGATTGCAGCGCTGCAGGAAAATGGGATCTCTATTTATGGGCAGATTGTTGGAGAATTCCGTCCTGGAGCCTGCCAGGATATCGGAGAAGCCATCAGAGGGAGCCGCTATCTCCTGGTGTTCACCACGGCAATCGGACATCGGCCCATTGCGGAAGCGGTAAAGGGAAAACTGCAGCGGGGACAGCGGATCCTGATCTTCAACGGGAATTGGGGTGCCGTAGAATTTGCGGAATGTCTGGGGGAAGAACTTGCTGAAAAAAAGATCATCCTGGGAGAGACGGGGGCCCAGATCTTTGCTGCTTCTCTCAAAACGACGGGGCAGAGCTATTTGAAATCCTTGAAGAAAGCCGTCGATTTCAGTACCTACCCGGCTTCCTGTGCGGAAGCAGTCAGCACCGAACTGTCTACAATATTTCCCCAGCTGCACCCAGTGGGCAATGTGCTAGAAACCTCTTTGAATATGTCGAACCCTGTGGCCCACTGTCCTTTGGACCTGTTCAATCTGGCAGATATCGACGCCGGGGTGGAAAAATTGATGTTTGCTTCAGAATATACCTCTCCCCGGGGAGTTGCCTACACGGAACAGGTGGATCGGGAACGTCTTGCCGTACTGCAAAGGATCGGCGTCAAAGGCCAGAGCCTGCTGCAGCTGTTCAATAAATCTTGGCAGAGCGCTTATACGGATCTCTACACCGCGTTCAAGAAAATCAAAAGCTATCAGACGGCCAAATCACCCACCGATTTTGCTTCCCGCCATTTTACAGAAGATATCCCCTTCGGCATCCTGCCGATCCAGAAACTGGCCCAAAGACATGGGGTAGAAACGCCCTATATCGATGCCATGCTGAACCTGTACCAGCTGGTACTGGGAGAAGATTTCGGCCAGGGAGAGCCGGATCTGGCCGGGCTGGATTTGAAAAAGTATATGGAATAGAGAACAGGGCTGTGGAACAAAGCCGATAAGGTCGGTCTGAAATCTCATAGCATGAGCTTTTTCCATAAAAAAGGGGCTGTTGCATGCCAACAGCCCCCGTCATACGTCATACGTCATACGCCGATGGAAGCCAGCTTTGCTGGTATCGAATTTAAGAAAATCTGTTGATTTATGGAATAGGTTTTGTAGTTTGGAAATCAATTTGTGAAAATTGATTTCCAAAAGCATATGACGTATGACATCTGACCTATGACGAAGGGGGTGTTGCATGTGCAACACCCCCAACCTAAAGAAGTCCATGCAATTTTCCCAGTTCTTGGATCTGATCCAGGGAGTAGTGGGTAATCCGGGAAATGGTTTCCATGGGGATTTTTTCTTTGAGCATGGCAACAATATTGGATTCCCGTTCTTCCAGGCGGCCCTTCTGCTCGCCTTTCTGCATGCCTTTTTCCATGCCTTCTTCCAAAATGGATTGTCCGTATGTGCACATGGTGTCCGCCTCCTTCTTCATTTCAACGGTCATGGGAATGTTGTATTCCCGTTCCAGGATTTTCCGTTTTTCTTCGGGTGCTATTTTCGGCGTCAGCAGTACGCTCAGGAGTTTCAGGATACCCTTCCGTGGGCTTTCATGGTTCCCCAATCCAAGGACTGCCACCGTTTCCATATCATATTCCATTTTATCATATTTCCCCGCACCGACCAAAGATTTTGGCTCCAGAGAAAATACCGTCATGGTATTCTGCCAGGCTTTGGGTACGTTGATACAGATCCAGATAGAATAGACCTTTTCCAGTTTTCCGTAGTCGTCTCCGAAGAACACAGTTCCTTTCTGGCGGGAAATCAGCCGACTGGAATAGTATACGGCCCGTTTCAGCAGGGGATATCCTGGCTTCCAGCGGTTCTGGTTTTCCACGTTGACGATGATCTGACAGGTCGCGTTAGTCCTGGGCAAACGGGAGGTGAACAGGATGTCGTATAGGATGACACCTTCCGTCACACTCTTGTCGGCTGTGCTGTCTCCCACAATCTTGCCGGTTTCCTGGTTCTTTACGTCCTGGTCCACGGCAATGGTCCGGATCTGTGGGCTGTCCTCCAGGCAGTCCATGATTTCCTCAATAGAACAGGCCTGGTAGTCTTCCACCGTATCCCGGAGCAGCCAGGCCAGGATGGGCTTGTTGGCCAGCAGCCGGCAGCAGGCAGTATCGAACCGTTCAATCATGGAATAACTAGTGAGTTCCTGGGCAATGATGGTTTCTTTCTGCAATTCGTCACCTTCTTGTGCTGTATTTGTAAGGGTCATATGCCTAATATAACATAGTATTCTGCAAATTCAATAGGGAGGCAATTATCGGGAATTTTACCGGTATGAATGGGAGTTTGGGGGCTTGAAAAGAAGTCAGAAACGGCCCTGGCCGGCTGGCCTGGAGACGGTATAAAAAAGAAGTCAGACACGGCCCTGCGGGCCTTGAGATGGCAGACGTCAGCTTTTGTTCGGTTTAACAGCAGGTCCGATCTGCTCATCGCAAACAATCTGACGTCTGACTTCTGAGAGGCCCCTTTGGGGCCGGGTCTGACTTCTTAAATCTGGCATCTGATAGGCCCGCTAGGGCCGGGGCTGACTTCTTAAGTCTGTTATCTGATAGGTCCGAAAGGGCTGGTCTGATGTCTGCTTTTCTCACAACACTCCACTGCTATCCGTGGTCGTAATATACTTGGCCGGGATGGGGTTGTCCAAGTGGTAGAGGATGGTGATGGGCTGGCTGCCGCTCCAGCTGGATAGTTGGGCGGTTCCCAGGAAGGTGTAATTCTGGGATGTTCCCTGGGCGTCTTTTTTCTGTTCCCGGACGAACAGCAGCACAATATTTCCTTTTTCCCGCTGGTGGATGTACCGTTGCCCGGTGGGAGAATCAGGAGTGGTGGCGTTTTGACTTTGCCAGTGGAAAAGCCGGTCATTGATGGAATAATCTTCGTACCGGGTGGATTCGGAGAATTCTTTTTCGGATTTGTTCAACGTGACCAGGAACACATCTGTATCCCGGGTGACCACCTGGCTGTTTTCTCGGTGCAGGTATTTCACCCCTTCCCGGACGCTGTTGGGTTTGGCCAGCCCCAGGGCCGCGAAGATCTGGTCCCGGGAATAATTGCAGTACACTTCCAGGGCACAGGGATAGGGTAGCCTGGGCTTTTGGGGCAGCACGGTGAACCGGTCGAACTGGAAAGCCAGTACGGCCTGGATTTCCAGGGCCAGTTCCGGGGTCTTTTTCCACAGGGTTACTGCTTCCCAGGGATCAGCAAGACCGGCGTCCTGCCAGTCTTTACCCCACAGGGTAAACTGCCACATCCGCAGATACTGCTGGGCCACAGGCTCCAGGGTAACGGGATGGGTGTTTTTCTGGAAAGCCTGTTGTAAGAATTCCAGCCAATGGGGGGAATCCATACCCAACAACCGGAGCAAGGCCCGTTCCAATACTTTTTCTTCCGGGGTTTCCGGAAAATCCGGGATCACCTGGGCCTGAGCACACAGCCGGGCATAAGTCCGCTTGCCATTGTAAAAGACTTCAGGCTTTATATTGGCGGCTTTCAGGAACTGAGCCAGAGTGGGAACCTGGTGGCCACTGGCTTCGTACAGCTCCCGGATACATTCTTGGTAGAACGCATCTCCCCGCAGCCGGGAGCGAATATTGTCCAGCACCCGTTTCTGGGCGATTTCTTCCAGTTGGATAGAACAGCCTTTAGGCACGTGGGGGAACCCTTCCTTTACTTCCCGGGGTACGGAAACCGTCTCTCGTCCCACCAGGGCCTGGAACCGGCTGGCAAAATCATACTTCCGGTTAGCCTGAGCCACGAAGTCCAGAACGGTCAGGCAATCTTTTCCCTGGTCCAGGCGAAGTCCCCGACCCAGCTGCTGCAAAAATACCGTCATACTGTTGGTGGGCCGCAAAAACAGGATGGTGTTGATGCAGGGAATGTCCACCCCTTCATTGAACAGGTCCACCACAAACAAAAAGGTCAGAGCCCCGCTTTCTAGCTTCTGCCGGGCACTTTGCCGGTCCTCTTCGGAAGAATGGGCATCCAGGGCCAGGGAGGGGATTCCTTTGGCATTGAAATAGTCCGCCATAAAATGGGCATGGTCCTGGGAGACGCAAAATCCTACTCCGTGGATGCTCTGCCAATCTGCGGTGTAGCGTTCCACAGCCTGGAGAATGGCCTGGGCCCGGTTGTTGGCGGTATGGGATTCCATCACGTACAGATTCGTCAGGGCTCCTGTATCGTAATGGCCATTGGTCCATTTCACATGGGACAGATCCACCGTGTCCGCCACCCCGAAATAATGGAAAGGACACAGAAGCCGTCGTTCGATGGCCGCTGGGAGACGGATTTCCGCGGCAATATGGTCATCGAACCAGTGGAGGATATCTTTCCCATCCATCCGTTCTGGAGTCGCCGTCAGTCCCAGCAGGATTTTCGGCTGGAACCAATGGAGCAGTTTTTGGTAGGATTGGGCTGCCGAATGGTGAAATTCATCCACAATGATCATATCGTAAAAATCCGCTGCTACATGGTCCCACAAGGCAAGGCTGTTGCAGGTCTGGATGGACATGAACACATGGTCCAGGTGCTCCGGCCGGCTGCCCGCTACCGCCAGTTCGCCAAAATTGGGGTCCTTCAACACCTGCCGGAAACAGGAAAGGCTCTGCTCCAGGATTTCTTTCCGATGGGCAATAAAAAGCAGTCGGGCCCTTTCTGGACGGCTGGCGGCAAAACGCCGGTAGTCAAAGGCGGAAATGGCCGTTTTCCCCGTTCCCGTAGCGGCTACAATCAGATTATGCCAGCGGCCTCGTTCTTTCCGCTCTACGTCCAGAGCGTCTAGAATCACCTGCTGATAAGGGTAGGGACGGATGGTAAAAGAATAGGAAACGCTGCTGCCCTTGGCTGTTCCCTGATACCGCTGCTGGCGGATGGCTTCCTGGAGCTGGGGCAGGTCCTGGGAGGTGTAGGGCTGGAAATCCGTGGAATGCCAATAGGTTTCGAAAGTGGCATTCATTTTGGCCATGATTTCCGGCATGTCCTGCTGGGTCACCTTCATGTTCCATTCCAGACCATCGGCAATGGCCGCATGGGACAGGTTGGAAGAACCTACATAGGCCGTGGAATATCCGCTGTTCCGTTGGAACAGATAGGCCTTGGCGTGGAGCCGGGTTTCCTTCACATTATAGGAAATCCGGACTTCCGTATTGGGCAATTGGGAGAGCAGTTCAATGGCCTTGGGGTCTGTGGCTCCCATATAGGTGGTGGTCAGTACCCGCAGATGGCCGCCGGCGGCTGTAAACGTCCGTAGATAGGGGAGAATCAACGTAAGACCGGAAAATTTAATGAAGGAAACTAGAAAATCGATCCGGTCACTGGAGGCAATTTCCCGCCGGAGTTCCGACACCATGGATACATCCTTCTGGCTATTGGTAAAAAGAAACGAATGGGACAGGGACGTAGCCGGGCGGGGACGATGGGTTTCTTTCAGATGGTTCAGCCGGTGCTGAAGTTCCAGCAGGAGAAAATCTTCCCGGTCCACCTGGCTATCGGCAGCTAGGTCCGGGGCTTTTTTCGTGAGATAGCCAACCAGCCCATTGGTCAAGGCCAGTTCCTGTTCCAACAGGCTCTCCCCATTCTGGTCTGCCAGGTCTTTCAAGCAAAGATGGACCAGCTTTCGGATATAGTCTGAAAGATAGCCCACGGCTTCTTGGGGATCTACCTTGTCAGAAATCGTAGCCCAGATTTCTTGGCTGTCTAACGCTTGCTGCAACTTTCGTCCCAGTCGTTGAGAAATTACTTTTTCATAAAGTCCATCTTTGAATCCATCCATAGCCCAGCCTCCTTTGGTGATAGGGATATTATAGCATGGATGGGGGAGAGGCGGGGGAGAGGGCTTTGAAAAGAAATCAGACACGGTTCTGGCAGGCCTTGAGACGTCGTAAAAAGAAGTCAGAAACGGCCCTAAAGGGGCCTTGAGACGTCAGATGTCAGCTTTGTTCGGCTTAGATGCAGGTCCGTCCTGCTCATCGCCAACAAGCTTATGTCTGACGTCTGATAGGCCCGTAGGGCCGGTCTGACTTCTTCAATCTGAAAGGCCCGGAAGGGCCGGTCTGACTTCTTCAATCTGAAAGACCCAAAGGGCCGTTCTGATATCTTGTATCATGCGCCCTTTTCCAACCCGATCTATGCTATAATATCTTCCAAACAAAGTGATCTATTTCTTAAGGAGGGTTTGCTATGCTGGAAACTGGAACGGCTGCGCCGGATTTTACGCTTCCGGATCAAAATGGGGAGATGCATTCTTTGTCCGACTATCGGGGACGGAAAGTGGTCCTGTATTTTTATCCCCGGGATAATACGCCCGGCTGCACCAAACAGGCCTGTGCCTTTGGGGATCTGTATCCCCAGTTCCAAGAGAAAGGGGCTGTGGTGCTGGGGGTCAGCAAGGATTCTGTAGCCTCTCATAAAAAGTTCGAGGAAAAATACGGCCTGCCATTTCCCCTGCTTTCTGACACGGAAAAGACCGTACTCCAGGCCTATGATGTGTGGAAAGAAAAGAAGCTGTACGGCAAGGTGTCCATGGGTGTGGTGCGCAGCACGTATCTGATCGATGAACAGGGAATCATCGTCAAAGCCATGGGGAAAGTGAAACCGGCAGAAAATCCTGCCCAGATGCTGGAGGCACTGGGATGAGGGTGATCATTTCTCCGGCCAAGAAAATGCAGGTGGATCTGGAATCGGGGTGCAGCTGCACCCCGCCTTCTTTTCTTCCGGAAACCCGGAAACTGCTGACCTGGCTCCGGGGGCTTTCCTTTGAGGAGCTCCAGGCATTGTGGGCCTGCAGCCGGGCTCTGGCGGAGGAAAATTATACACGGCTCCGGCAGATGGATCTGGACCGGGGCGTTACGCCGGCTTTGCTGGCCTATGAGGGGATCCAGTACCAGTACATGGCTCCTGCGGTATTCGAAGACGGACAGATGGACTGGGTGGGAGAACGGGTCCGGATCCTTTCGGGCTTTTATGGTGTCCTGCGGCCTTTCGACGGCGTAGTGCCCTACCGGCTGGAAATGCAGGCCAAGGGGGCCCCGGAAGGGTTCCGGAGCCTCTATGGATTCTGGGGAGACCGGCTATACAGGGCCTGCCGGGATGAGGACGGGGTGATCATCGATCTGGCCTCCAAAGAATACAGCCGGGCAGTGGCGCCTTATTTGCAGCCAGGGGACCGGATGATCCAGGTGGTTTTCGGAGAACGGGAAGGAGACCGGGTGGTTCAGAAAGGGGTCTATGTGAAAATGGCCCGGGGAGAAATGGTCCGGTACTTGGCCGGAAAAGGTGCAGCACAGCCGGAGGACATGAAAGGGTTCTGCTGGAGCGGCTATGTCTGGAGTCCGGAACTGTCTCAGGAAAACAAGTATGTCTTTATCCGGCAGAAAGAAGGGATTTGAAAAGAAGTCAGAAACGGCCCTGATGGGCCTTGAGACGGTATAAAAAGAAGTCAGAAACGGCCCCAAAGGGGCCTTGAGACGTCAGACGTCAGCTTTGTTCGGCTTAGCAGCAGGAGCCCGATTTGCTTATCGCGGGTCAATCTGACATCTGATAGGCCCGTCAGGGCCGGTCTGACTTCTTCTTATTAAGGGCCGGTCTGACGTCTTATATCGTGAGGCATTTTCTTAATTTGATAAAGACTGTCATGATATGAAAAAGAATGTTATGAATTGAAAGGATTGGAGATTGGTCTTGTTCGATTTTTCTTTAAAGGTATATTCTTTTTAGAGGAATTAGATAAACCCAGTCTTGAAATGAGGTGTTTCCATGCAAGAACCTTTGGAACGGGTCCGGCCCTGGCAGGAAGGGGTGGATCCAGAGCATATCATCGATTTTTTGAATGCCTGTGAAAAGACGCAGCTGGAGGTCCATGGCCTTATGATCGCCGTCCATGACCGGGTCATCTTCGAGGGGTACAGCGCACCTTACAATGCTCGAACGCCCCATATCATGCATTCGTTCACCAAGACACTGACCAATACGGCAGTAGGCCTGGCTTTTGCAGACGGACTGCTGCAGCTGGATGATCCGCTGCTGAAGTACTTCCCGGAACAGGCCCAGGGAGCCAATGGGTATCTCCAGAGATGCACCCTCCGGGACCTTCTGACCATGCGGAATGGGCAGGAGCGGTCCATCGGAGGCAATGCCTGGCGGCCTCTGAAGACCAGCTGGAAGGATGCGTATTTCCAGGTGCCTTTCGACAAGGAACCAGGGAAGTCTTTCATGTATTCCAGCGGGAATTCCTACATCCTTTCTTACATCGTCCAGCAGGTGGAGGGCAGGACGGCCCAGGACCTGTTCCAGGATCGGGTGGGCAGGAAGATCGGCATCAAAGACTTCCCCTGGATGAAGAGCCCGGAAGGAGTCTGTTCCGGGGGAACGGGAGCAGAACTGACGGTGGAGGATATGCTGCGGATCGGGCTGCTATACCTCCACAAGGGCAATTGGCGGGGAGAGCAGCTGCTGCCTGCTGCATGGGTGGACTATGCCTTCGGGTTCCGGGATCCCCTGCCTTCGTTCGAGGGGAAACAGTACAATTTCCACTGGGACCGGAAGGATGGACTGGATATCTGGGCGGCTAAAGGGATGTTCGACCAGATCTGCGGGGTGATCCCCAAGTATGATATGGTCTTTGCCATGACGGCAGCCGATGAATCCTACCAGGCGGAAGAATTGTTCCAGAGAACGATCCTGGAACGGATGGATCCTCACCAGAAAGAGGCAGTTTCCCAGGAAGAAACGGCCATGGAACAGGTGCTGCGGGAAAAGGGACTGCGGCTTTCCCTGTTGGACCAGGATATTTCCGTGGAGAACCACCTGGAACTGCCGGATACCCTGGTCTTCGAACCGGAAGAGAATCCGGACGGGATCCGGCGCATCCGGCTGGAGTCCAGGGAGAAGACGTTCTCATTTGAAATGGAAGACGGACGGGGCATCCATAGGATCCTCCATGGATGGGACCATTGGATCCAGGGGACTACCTCCATGACCGGCGCCTATCTCCACCATCAATACGAAAATGAGGACCTCCCGGTCTGGGCGGAAGCCCATTGGCAAGATGCCAGGACCCTGCTGCTGAAATGGCGGTACCCGGGGATGCCTTTCTTCGATCAGGTGAAAATCTCTTTCCAGGAAAAACAGGTGCTCATTGACCGGTGGGTGAATATGAATTCCCAAGATACCAGCCGGCCTACGTTGGTTTGGAGAAAATGAAAAAAAGGGGCTGTTGCATGCGCAACAGCCCTGTCATACGTCATACGCCGATAGTAGCCAGCTTTGCTGGCGTCGAATTTAAGAAAATCAATTGATTTATGGAATGAGGTTTTGAAGTTTCAAGATCAATTTGTGAAAATTGATTTCCAAAAGCGTATGACGTATGACGATTGACGTATGACGAAGGGAGGGCTGCACAGAAAGTGCAACACCCCCTTCTTTTCTCATTCTCCCACATTAGGCAGCGGTCCGCCGCTGTTCCTTCTCTGCCACTGGTAGGCCAGGAGCAGGATGACGATGCCGATCAGGTCGGTCATGTTGCCGGGGATGATCAGGCAGAGCCCGCCGATGAAGAACACGATCCGCTGGATGGCGTTCAGCGGATGCTGGCAGAAGCCGATCATAGCCAGGGACAAGCCCCACATGCCGATGATGGCCGTAATCATGGCCATGAGGATGGTGGGCGCGGTGGCATTGATCATCAGCAGCTGGGGCGCCAGGACGAAGATATAGGGCACCACGAAGGCGGCGATGGCCAGTTTCGCAGCGGTGACCCCTGTCTTCATGGGGTTGGCACCGGCGATCCCGGCGCCTGCATAGGCAGCCAGGGCCACAGGAGGCGTCACGTCAGCTACGATCCCGAAATAGAAGGCGAACATATGGGCGGCCAGCACGGGGACCTTCATCTGGACCAGGGCCGGAGCGGCGATGGTGGAGGTGATGACGTAGTTGGCAGTGGTGGGTACGCCCATGCCCAGGATCAGGGAGGTGACCATGGTGAAGAACATGGCCGGAAGCATCTGCCCGCCTGCCAGATCCAGCAGGGCGGTGGCCAGCTTCAAGCCCACACCGGTCTTGGTGACCACGCCGATGATGATGCCAGCAGAGGCACAGGCAATCAGCACACCCAGTACGGACTGGGCGCCGGTGATCAGCCCATCCACGAACTGTTTGAAGGTGATGCGGGTGTTCTTCCGCAGGCAGGCACAGACGATGGTCAGGCCGATGGCGTACAGGGCAGCCCGCATGGGGGTGTACCCGGTAACCAGCAGATAGACGATGACGATCAGGGGAAGGGCCAGGTGGCCTTTTTCTTTCAGCAAGGGACCGAACTTGGGCAGTTCATCCCGAGGGGTCCCTTTCAGGCCGTATTTCTTCGCTTCATAATGGACGCTGAGCCAGATGCCAGTATAATACAGAACGGCCGGGATCACAGCTGCCTTGACCACATCGATGTAGGGGACGCCTACGAATTCCGCCATCAGGAAGGCGGCGGCGCCCATGACCGGGGGCATCAGCTGACCGCCGGTGGAGGCGGCGGCTTCTACGGCTCCGGCAAAGGAAGGACGGTAGCCCAGCTTCTTCATCATGGGGATGGTGAAGGAACCGGTACCGGCCACGTTGGCCACGGAGGAACCGGATACAGTGCCCATGAGGCCGGAAGAGAGCACGGCCACTTTAGCGGGCCCGCCTACGGCCCAGCCGGCCAGGGCGTTGGCAAAGTCGATGAAGAACTTGCCCAGGCCCGTGGCATCCAGATAGGCCCCGAACAGGATGAACAGGAAGATGAAGGTGGAGGAGACCCCCATGGGGACTCCGAAGATCCCTTCGGTGGTGAAATACAGGTGGCTCACCAGTTCATCGAAGGAAACGCCTCTGTGAGCCAGGATCCCAGGCATATAGGGACCCAGGAAGGCGTAGGCCAGGAAGACCAGGGCCACGGTGAGCATGGGCCACCCAACGGTACGGCGGGTAGCTTCGAACACCAGCAGGACGCCGATGACCCCGATTACGATATCCGTGGGGGTGTTCATCCCGGCCCGGGTGACCAGTTCCTTATAGTTGATCACCAGATACATGGTGGCTACCACTGACAGGATGGCCAGGATCGCGTCCAGGGGATTCATCTTTTTCCGGGACCAGGATTTCCGGGCCGGGTAGAGCAGGTAGATCAGCACCAGGCCGAAGCACAGGTGGATGGTCCGCTGGAGATGGGCATCCAGCACGCCGAAGATGGCGGTATACAGCTGGAAGCAGGAAAACAGGATACAGACGGCACAGATGATATAGTGCCAGATCCCTACAGGATCCCGTTTGTCCGATTCTTTGTCGAATTTCTGCATGACCTCTTCGGCAGACATACCGGCCGCTTGGGTCTTTTTTTCTTCTTCAGTCATACAATCACATCCTTCCATGGGTAGAGATCTGTGACAGCCAGAACGCATAACGCTCCATGACTGTTACACTGACTTTGGTTCCTTGTCCGTAAAGGGTACAGAGGTCATAGGACCGGTCCTTGCAGTACAGGGCCGGCCTGGCCTGGACTGCAGTCCGGAAGGTCACTGAGGAGTAGGGACGGTTGAGGATCATCTCGAACTTCCCTTTTTCCTTCAGGGGGACGAACTGGCCTTCTGAAGCATCATAGGGGAGGCCCACTCCGAAGGATTCATAGATGGTGTGGGTCATGGTCATAGCGCGGGGTCCCTCCACCCGGAAATATTCGTCGCAGGGGGTCTGCTGGACGGAATGTTTATAATGATAGCGCCACACGTCTCCAGGGCGCACGGGGACTGCCAGGGCCTGACCGTTTTCCGGCAGGATGGCCAGCACCAGCTGGCTGGCATACCAGAGAGAGCCAGCCAGGAGCAGGACCAGCAGCAGGAGCAGGGATTTCAATTGGTTCTTAAAAAAAGACCGAACCCCACGGGAGGGTGGCGTCCGGTCTATCCGATTGTCCATGGCAATCACGCAGGCTTTTTATTTTTCTTTGAAGAACTTTTCAGCCCCGCCATTGAGAGGGATGGACATCCCATCTTTGCCGGATGCTTTGGTGATCGCTTTGGCCACGTTGTGGGCTGCTTTCATCCGGTCCAGGTTGCCGTACAGGGCTTTCAATACGTCATAGCCCAGGTCGTTGCTGAATTTGTCGGTGACTACCAGCATGCACTTCACGGCTACGGCTTCTACATCAGCATTGAGCTTGTTGTAGGTCTTTGCGGGGATCTTGATCTTGGTGTAGTACGGATACTTCTTGATCAGTTTATCCGCCATGGCGGCATCTACAGGGACCAGGACCACATCATGTTGGGTCGCCAGATCCTGGATGGCAGCGGTGGGGAACCCAGCGGTTACGAACGCTACGTCTACGTTGCCGTCTTTCAGGGCAGAAGCAGCTTCCCCGAAGGAAAGATACTGGACTTTGATATCATCATAGGTGATCCCGGCAGCTTCCAGGATCTGACGGGCGTTGGCTTCCGTCCCGGAGCCTGCAGCCCCTACAGCCACCCGTTTGCCTTTGATGTCGGCCAGGGTCTTGACGCCGGTCTTAGCCGTGGTCACGATCTGGATGGTTTCCGGATATAAGGTAGCCAGGCCTTTCAGGTTCTTGACTTCTTTGCCCTTGAACATTTCCAGTCCCTTGACGGCATAGTAGGAAATATCGTTCTGGACGAAGGCGATGTCCACTTTGCCTTCTTTCAGCAGGTTGATGTTGGCTACGGATGCGCCGGTGGATTGAGCCGAAGCATTGGCGCCCTTCACGTTCTTGTTCAGGATGTCAGCCAGGGCACCGCCCAGGGGATAGTAAGTACCGGAAGTGCCGCCCGTTGCGATATTGATGAATTTCTTTTCACCGCCGCCGCTCTTGGTGCCCCCGCCACCGCCGCCGCAGCCGGCGAACAGGGAAACTGCTGTAGCCATCGCTAATACCGCAAGTACAAGTTTCTTTGCTTTCATAGCTCTCTCCTCCATTTGAATAAATTTGAACAGGACTACAAAAGGAAATCAGGCCTGCATCTACGAACCCCAGCCCTCTTTCATTTTACAATTAAAGTATATCCCCGGTGTAACATTTTGTCAAGGCAAGAATGTGAAGGTGTAACGTTACAAAGGTTACAATTTACATTAAATTATACTGTATACAATATTCAATATAGTCTGCAAAATAGCAAAAGAGGTTAAAATTGGAATTTCAGCGCTGTCGGAGGAAACTTACACTTATCTGATTCCATAAAGGAAAAAGAGCTGCGGTACTGACAACTTTTGCCTGCCGAATCCTGTTCCCATCAACCGTAACCTATGGTACAATAAACTATACGACAACAACCGGGAGGACGGATAAGCGCATGCGTGGATATACAAAAGTGACCATCACCCGCAAGGGGGAGAAAATGGCCCGGGGCGGGCATCCCTGGGTGTTCGGGGATGAAGTGCTGGACGTGGCTGGCCCTGTGGAAAACGGGGATTTGGTGGATGTGGTCAGCGAGAAGAAGGGCAAATACATCGGCACTGGCTTCTACAACGATCATTCTAAGATCCGGGTACGTCTCCTGTCCCGGAATGCCAATGACAAGTTCGACGAGGCCTTCTTCGAACGGCGGCTCCAGTATGCCCTGGACTACCGGAAAACCGTCATGCCGGGAGACGATTTCAAGGACTGCCGGCTGATCTTCGGGGAAGCGGACGGGTTCCCAGGGCTCACCGTGGACCGGTTCAACGATGTGCTGGTGGCCCAGGTGCTGAGCTTGGGCATGGAGCAGCGTAAGGAAATGCTCTTCACCCTGCTGCTGAAGCTGCTCCGAGCTATGGGAGAAGATGTTAAAGGCATCTACGAACGGAATGATGTGAAGATCCGGGAACTGGAAGGCCTGACGGAAGGCCAGGGCATCGCGGATATCCCCGGCAGCACCCTGACGGAAAAAGACCTGATGCCCATCATCACGGAAAATGGCCTGAAATACCGGGTGGACGTGGTGGACGGGCAGAAGACCGGCTATTTCCTGGACCAGAAATACAACCGGCTGGCGGTGTCCCGGATCTGTGCCGGGAAACACGTGCTGGACTGCTTCACCCACACCGGTCCTTTTGCCCTGAACGCGGCCAAAGGTGGCGCTGCCAGCGTCACAGCGGTGGATATCTCCGGGGAAGCCCTGAAGCGGGCCCGGGAAAATTTCGCCCTCAATGGATATGGAGAGAAGATCCAGACCGTGGAAGCCAATGTGTTCGAATATCTGACGGAACTGGAGGAAAAGAAACAGCATCCTTTCGATTTCATCATCCTGGATCCGCCCGCCTTCACCAAGAGCAGCCACACGGTGAAGAGCGCCTTCCGGGGCTATAAGGAGATCAACCTGAAGGCCATGAAGCTGCTGCCCCGGGGAGGCTACCTGGCCACCTGCAGCTGCAGCCATTTCATGAAGAGCGAGCTGTTCGTGGAGATGCTCCATGAGGCGGCTCGGGATGCGGCGGTATCCCTCCGGCAGGTGGAAGCCCGGCAGCAGGCACCGGATCATCCGATCCTGTACAATGTGCCGGAAACCGATTATCTGAAATTCTATATCTTCCAGGTGGTGTAAGCCCTTTGGGGCGGCTGCCTGAGAAACGAGGTGTCCCATGTTCAAGAAAATCAGCCTGATGCTGGCGTTCTGTACCCTGGCGGGCATCGGATCCCTGCCGGTCTTTTCCGGTACGGCCCATGCTGCCTCCACGGAAGAACGGTTCCAGCAGTCCAAGATCATCATGATGACCACCCGCAATGGTGTGCCTTTCTATGCGGAACCGGGGAAGGACAGCCTGACCCTGGGTTTCTATCCCAAAGGGACGATTTTCGTGCCCATCAACCAGACCCGGAATACGGTGGAAAATAAAGTCTATAATCTATGCATCCGCTTTGACGGTGCCGTGGGATGGCTTTCGTCGGACGACGTGGCTTTGACGCGGAAGTAAAAGCGGGGGAACGCTGACTGACGAGGGTCGGCCTTTCCCACCATCCGGGCCCCGGGGAGGACGGGGACCCATGAGGGGAGAGTGTGCAGCATGGATGAACAGAAAGAGAACCATTCTGTAGAAGAAAAACAGGAAGAACTGGAAGAACGGGTAGAGAATGAACTGATTTCCGCCCTGAACCGAAAAGATCAAGAGGCCGTCCTGAAACTGGTGGAAGATTCCCACCCCATCGACCTGGCCTACGCCCTGGAAGAAGCCAGCGACAGCGATATCGTGTTCCTGGCCGCCATCCTGCCGGACCAGCAGATGGCCGAAATCATCGAACAGGCCGATGACGAGCTCCAGGTCCGGATCATGAAGTTGTTCGATCTGAATAAGATCATCCGGATCTTCCAGCATATGTCCAAGGATGATATCGTAGATATCCTGGGGGATATGCCCGCCAACCGGCGGAAAGAGCTGGTCAAGCTGATGAAATCCAGCGATCAGGAAGTGATCCGGAACCTGCTGGGCTATGGGGAAAGCACCGCCGGCGGGATCATGACCACCGAATACATTTCCATGCGCAGCTCCCTGACCGTGAGCCAAGCCCTGGAAAAAGTGAAGGAAATCGCTCCCAAGACGGAAGAAATCAACATCCTCTATGTGCTCAACGAAAAGAAACAGCTGGTGGGGACCGTATCCCTCCGGGAACTCCTGGTGGCCAAGAACTATGACACCCTCCAGGACATCATGGAGGATAACGTGATCTCCGTAGAGCCGGAAGCAGACCAGGAAGACGTGGCCCGGCTGGTATCCAAATACGACCTCCATGCCATCCCGGTAGTGAACAAGCGGAAGGGCATGCTGGGGATCATCACCGTTGACGACATCATCGACGTCATCGAAGAAGAGAACACCGAAGACATGCTGAAGATGGGCGGTGTCAGCAAAGAAGAAGACGTGGACAGCACCGTGCTGGAAAGCGTCAAGCTCCGGCTGCCCTGGCTCTTGATCAACCTGGTGACGGCGTTCCTGGCTTCCTCGGTGGTTTCTTTGTTCGAAGATACCATTAGCCAGGTAGTGGCCCTGGCCGCTGCCATGCCTATCGTAGCTGGCATGGGGGGCAATGCAGGGACCCAGACCCTGGCCGTGGTGGTCCGGGGCATCGCGCTGGGGGATATCAAGCTCCACGGCAATGGAGTCCGGATCCTCCGGGGTATCACTGTAGGCTTCATCGATGGTCTGGTGAACGGGGTGATCGCCGGAGCGGTGATCGTGTGGATGAACCACAACCTGGCCCTGGGCCTCATCATCCTGGTGGCCATGATCTGCAACCTGATGATCGCGGCCCTGGTGGGCTTCCTGGTGCCGGTGATCCTGAAGGCACTGAACTACGACCCGGCCGTGGCCTCCAGCATCTTCATCACCACCTTCACCGATGTGTGCGGGTTTTTCATCTTCCTGGGCTTGGCCAAGGTATTTTTGCCATATTTGTTACAATAACGGATTGGACGAAAAAGTTTTTCTTAAAACCAGAAAATTTTCTTGACAAACTGCCCTTATCCTCGTAAGATAAGGGCATGCTTTTCAAAGAGAAGCAGCTCAATTGCATAAGGAAATCTGATGATGGGAAAGAGTACTTTCTGGATGCGTGCCTCCAGAGAGCCGGTGGATGGTGTGAACCGGCGGCCTGGCCGAAAGGAAAATCCTCCCGGAAGAGACGGACTGAAGCAAGATTAAGTCCGTACGGCTGATCCCCGTTAGTGGAAACGCGTATGTTGGTACGTTGAGAGAGCCTGTGGACTGCCAAGTCTGCGGGAAATTGGGTGGTATCGCGGAGCATGCTCCGTCCCTTTCGAGGGACGGGGCTTTTTTGTTTCCCGAAAAAGAAAGGATGAGGAAAATGGATTTAAAGAAAGTCTGCGGATTGATCGGCAAGTATTTCGGCGTCATCGCCGTGGTGTTCCTGGGCATCGGGCTCTTTGCCCCCCACGCTTTTGCCTGGGTGCTGGGGAAGGCTTACGGGGTCTCCATCCTCAGCGTGATGCTGGGGATCATCATGTTCGGCATGGGGATGACCACCAGCCTCCACGATTTCGCCCTGGTGCTGAAGCAGCCTAAGAACATCTTCTTCGGGGTCTGCGCCCAGTATTTCGTTATGCCCTTCCTGGCCTTCCTGCTGTCCAAGGCCTTCCATCTGGATCCGGCCCTGACGGTGGGGGTAGTGCTGGTGGGCACTTGCCCCGGCGGGACCTCTTCCAACGTGATCACCTTCATGAGCCATGGGGACGTGCCCTTTTCCGTGACCATGACCAGCTGCTCTACGGTGCTGAGCCCCATCATGACCCCGCTTCTGACCTGGCTGCTGGTGGGCAAGCAGATTGCCTTTGATCCTATGGGCATGTTCGTTTCCATCCTCCAGATTGTATTCGTACCTATCGGCGTGGGCCTGGCGGTGAAGAACTTCTTCCCCAAATTCGCCAAAGAAGCAGTGGATTATCTGCCCGCCGTTTCCAGCCTGGTGATCAGCTTCCTGATCGCCGGGATCATCGGAGCCAGCCGGAATGCCATCCTGAACAGTGCCGGACTGATCCTCCTGGTGGTAGTGCTCCACAATGTGCTGGGGTACCTGCTGGGCTTTGCCATCGGCAAGCTCACCGGCATGAGCTGGAAACAGATGGTGGCGCTCTCCATCGAAGTGGGGATGCAGAATTCCGGTCTGGCCACCGGCCTGGCCAAAGCCCATTTCGCCGCTATGCCCATGGCTGGCGTCCCGGGAGCCATCTTCAGCGCTTGGCACAACATCTCCGGCGCCGTCCTGGCCTACCTCTACAGCAACTACCTGAATGAAAAGTTCGATTCTCAGTATGAAGAGGAAGAAGGAATGGAACCGGTAGCGGTGAGAGTGAAATAAGGGGGGTGAAAAAATTTCACCCCCCGGTCACGGGCCGCGGGTCACGAGTCGCGAGCCTGGACGTTTACGTCATATGTTCTTTTTCTAAATGAAGATAAGACTGAACGGTTGGAATCTATAAAACCGGATCTTCGGTTCGTACCAACGAGCCCGCGACTCGCGACTCTTGGCCCGCGACCAAAGGGGCTGGGAAGAAATGGCTTTTCCATTTCTTTCCAGCCCCTTCTTTTATTATTATTCTTCTTCCAATTCCTTCGGTACCATATCCTCCGCCTTCAGGGTCCCCATCCGGGCCCGTTTGGCGTATTCGGCAGTGGCGGTGAACAGCACATCGCTGCTGCTGTTCAGGGCCGTTTCGCAGGCGTCTTCGATGATGCTGATGATGAAGCCCACGCCCACCACCTGCATGGCGATATCATTGCTGATGCCGAAGGAGGCGCAGGCCACCGGGATCAGCAGCAGGGAACCTCCGGCTACACCGGACGCTCCGCAGGCACCGACTGTAGAAACGATGCACAGGAGCAGGGCGGTAGGCAGGTCCACCGATACACCCAGGGTATGGGCAGCAGCCAGGCTCAGCACGGAAATGGTGATGGAGGCCCCGGCCATGTTGATGGTAGCCCCCAGGGGAATGGAGATGGTGTAGGTATCCGGGTTCAGCCCCAGCCGTTTGCACAAGGTCAGGTTCACCGGGATGTTGGCAGCAGAAGAACGGGTGAAGAAGGCATAGATGCCGCTTTCTTTCAGGGTAGCCCAGACCAGAGGATAGGGGTTCTTCCGGACGTTCAGGTATACGATGAGGGGATTCATCACCAGAGCCACCAGGAAATAGGAGCTCAGCAGCACCCCCAGCAGGCTGAAGTAAGAGATCAGGGCGGAGAGGCCGCTGGCACTGATGGACTGGGTCACCAGGCCCATGATTCCCAGGGGAGCGAAATGGATCACCCAGGTGACTACCTTGGTGATGCCTGCGGACAGGTCTTCCAGCACCTGTTTGGTTTCCGGACTGGCTGCTTTGTGGAGGGCCAGGCCGATGATCACTGCCCAGGCCAGGATGCCGATGTAGTTGGCATTCAGGATGGCGTTCAGGGGATTGTCTACGATATTCAGCACCAGGTTGTGGACCACTTCCGCGATGCCACTGGGCGGGTTCACCTTTGCGTTCCCCAGCTGGAGCATCAGGGTCTGGGGGAACAGGAAGGAAAGGACCACGCCTACGATGGAAGCGGCAAAGGTGCCGATCACATAGAGGGTGATGATGGGCTTCATCTGGGTGTCGCCCCCTTCTTTCCGCTGGACCATGGCATTCATCACCAGGACGAATACCAGGAGCGGGGCTACCCCTTTCAGGGCCCGGACGAACAGGTCCCCAAAGATGCCTACAACAGGGACGGCGCCGGGCAGGAACACGGCGATCAGGATGCCGATGACGAGGCCCACGGCAATCTGGTGGATCAATGGGATTTTACGGAGTGTGCGGATCATAGAGTTCATACTAGACTTCCTTTCTAGGATTGAGAAAATAATGACAATTCACCGTTCCTAAGTATAATGAATTCATATGGAAAATACAAGTGTTTTTTCTGGATGTACTTCCCCGCCACTTGAACAAAATCTCCTTTCATAGTATATTTATAAGAAGTGCACCAGATTTTTCTAATCTGTAACAATCGTAGAAGGAGAGGTATCACTATGTCAAAAATCATCCTGACCGGGGACCGTCCCACCGGTCATCTCCATGTAGGCCATTTCGTAGGCTCGCTCCAGGAACGGGTCCTGCTCCAGGACAGCGGCACATTCGATGAAATCTACTTCATGATCGCCGATGCCCAGGCTTTGACAGACAACGCGGAAAACCCGGAGAAAGTTCGGCAGAACGTGCTCCAGGTAGCCCTGGATTACCTGGGGGTGGGCATCGATCCCCAGAAAGCCACCATCTTCATCCAGAGCCTGATCCCGGAGCTCTTCGAATTGTCTACCTATTATATGGACTTGGTCACGGTGGCCCGGGTCCAGCGGAATCCCACCGTCAAGGCAGAAATCCAGCAGAAGAACTTCGAAGCCAGTGTACCCTTGGGCTTTTTCTGCTATCCAGTGAGCCAGGCCGCGGATATCACGGCCTTCCATGCCACCCATGTGCCCGTAGGGGAGGACCAGAAACCCATGCTGGAACAGTGCCGGGAAATCGTCCACAAGTTCAACAGCGTCTATGGGGAAACCCTCACGGAACCGGATATCGTACTGCCTTCCAATAAAGCCTGCCTGCGCCTGCCCGGCCTGGATGGGAAAGCCAAGATGTCCAAATCCCTGGGCAACTGCATCTACCTGTCCGACGATGCGGATACCATCAAGAAGAAGGTCATGAGCATGTTCACCGATCCTACCCATATCCAGGTCAGCGACCCGGGCCATGTGGAAGGGAACCCGGTGTTCACCTACCTGGACGCTTTCAGCAAACCGGAACACTTCGCCGCCTTCCTGCCGGAATACGCCAACCTGGATGAACTGAAGGCCCATTACCAGCGGGGCGGCCTGGGGGATATGAAGATCAAACGCTTCCTGAACGAAGTGCTCCAGTCCGTGCTGCAGCCCATCCGGGAACGCCGGGAATACTGGGAAGCCCGGAAACCGGAAGTGGTAGAGATCCTGAAAGAAGGCACGGCCCGGGCAGAAGCTAAAGCGGCCCAGACCCTGGCTGAAGTCCGCGCTGCTATGAAGATCAATTACTTCGAGAACGACAATCTGCTGAAATAAAGGGAGTGATTCCTTGGCCAAGACTTCCACGAAGGATATGACCCAGGGCGGGATCTTCCGCCATCTGTTCTGGTTTGCCCTGCCTCTCCTGTTCGGGAATCTGTTCCAGCAGCTGTACAATGCGGTGGATTCTGTGGTAGTGGGGAATTTCGTGGGATCCGCTGCTCTGGGCGGGGTGACTTCTGTCATGCCCTGCATCAATACCCTGGTGGGCTTTTTCCTGGGGATGAGCACCGGGGCCAGCGTGGTGATCGCCCAGTATTTCGGAGCGAAGCTGGGGCCGGAACTGCGCCGGGCGGTCCATACCTCCCTGGTGGGGACGTTCCTCCTGTCCCTGGTATTCATGGCCCTGGGCTGGGCCATCACCCCCTTCCTGGTCAAGAGCATGCAGACGGCGCCTACGGTGGCTCCCCATTCCATCACCTATCTGCGGATCTATTTCTCCGGCATCACCGGTCTGATGATCTACAACATGGGGTCCGCCATCCTGCGGGCAGTGGGGGATTCCAAACGGCCGCTGTACTTCCTGGCCCTGACCTCCTGCCTGAACGTAGCCCTGGACCTGTATTTCGTCATCGGGCTCCATTGGGGAGTAGCCGGTGTGGCTTATGCCACCATCCTGAGCCAGTTCGTCTCGGCGGTGCTGGTGTTGGTGGTGCTCTTCCGCAGCCAGGAGATCTATTCCCTCACCTGGAAGGAAATGCGCCTAGATACGGTTATGCTGAAACGGATCGTGGATGTGGGGCTGCCGGCTGGGGTCCAGATGGCCCTGACGGCTTTCTCCAACATCTTCGTCCAGTCCTATGTGAATGCCTTCGGCGCTGATTATACGGCAGGGTGGGGCATCTATATCCGGATGGATATGTTCGTGATCATGCCCATGCAGAGCATCGCCCTGGCCATCACCACCTTTACGGGACAGAACGCTGGTGCCGGGAATCCGGACCGGATCCATAAGGGGATCCGGGTGGCTATGGCCATGGCTTTTGCGGCTACCACCTGCCTGGTGATCCCGGAATTCTTCCTAGCTCCCCACATCGTGCGGCTGTTCAACCAGGAGCCGGGGGTGGTGGAAAAAGGCGTGCTCTTCATCCGCTGCGTGTGTCTCTTCGATATTTTCGCCTGCATGAACCAGATCCTGGCCGGGATGCTGCGGGGCATCGGGGACGCCCGGGCTCCCATGGTGATCATGCTGTTTTCCTTTGTGCTGTTCCGGCAGCTGTATCTCTTGGTGGTGAGCCATCTGACTTCCAGCGTCATCCCCATCGCCCTGGGTTATCCCATGGGCTGGATGATGTGCAACCTGCTCCAGTGGCTCTATTACAACAAGAGCGGGTGGGAGAAGCGGATCACCCGGCTGGAAAGCGCCTGAAGGATGAGATCGGGCAAAGAAACTCTGAAAATTGCCTAAAGGAGAATTGTTTATGGATTGTAAATTGGATCGCAGATTGACGAGCCTGCTGCTGGCCGGCGTGACGGCCCTGGGGCTCTTCACCGGCTGCGGCAGTGAAAAGAAGGCCGCTCCGGCAGCCCAGGAAAAGGCGCCCGCAGCGGCTCAGGCCAAAGGGCCTCTGACCTTGGAATATACCTACAGCCGGAAAGACAGTAAAGCGGCCAACCAGATGGCCGCCTGGATCGAGGATAAGGACGGGAAAGTGGTCCGGACCCTGTTTGCCACCAAATTCGTAGCCAAAGGCGGCTACAAGAAGCGGGACCAGGCCCTGCCAGTATGGGTGAAGAAATCCGGCGTGGCCCAGCTGGACGCAAAGAAAGTGGACGCCTTTACCCAGGCAACCCCGCAGTCCGGCCAGGTGAAAGTGGCCTGGGACGGCAAGGATGACAGCGGTAAGACCGCTCCCGACGGCACCTATCAAGTGGTGCTGGAAGCCACCCTGTTCCAGGACAGCGACGCTGTGTATACCGGCACCTTCCAGAAAGGCGGCAAGGAACAGACCGTAGCGATGAAAGAAAAACGCACCAAAGACCCGGACCAGGCGGCCAACAAAGATATGGTCACCAACGTGAAAGCGGTATACAAGCCGTAAGAGAAAAAAATAGAATGGAGCAAGATATGAGCAACGAGAACAAGAAAGTGAAAGTCCATTATGAAGGGACACTGAACGACGGGACCCGCTTCGATTCTTCCTACGATCGGGGCGAGCCCCTGGAATTCGTAGTGGGGGCCGGCATGATGATCAAGGGATTCGATGACGCTGTCCGGGATATGGCTGTGGGGGAAGTGAAGAACATCCACCTGATGCCGGAAGAGGCCTATGGTCAGCCTAATCCCCAGAACATCCTCACGGTGGAATTTGCCCAGATGCCCGGCTCTGAAGCGCTGGAAGTGGGCCAGCGGGTGGCTCTGAGCACTCCCAACGGCCAGCAGATCCCGGTGCGGGTCACGGAAAAGACCGATACCACCATTACTTTCGATGCCAACCACGAAATGGCCGGCAAAGAACTGAATTTCAAAATCGAACTGGTCTCTGTGGAAGACTGAAGACAGGGGGTGTTGCATGATCGGTGCAGTACCCCTGATGGCTAATCCGCAGCTATCCGGCAGCGGGATGGAACGGCGGGAGGGTCCATCAGCCCCAAAAATTTTCTTCGCCCATCTCTACGACGCGAAGATCGTCTGGAAGGGGAAAGAGGGGGAACTGGGTGGAAAGGTTTGATTAGAACCTTTGGACGGAATGATATTTCTGGGGAGCTGTTGCTTCATGCAGCAGCTCCTTTTTATTCTAACAAAAGATTGAAGAGGGAATGAGAGGGGATACGGAGTAGTAACTGTCCCAAAATCCATACAGTACGTATAGTATAATGAAATCAGGAAAAGAGACGGCAGGGGCAATGAGACGCAAGAAGGGAGCTAAGGAATCATCAGGTAGTCTCAATCCAATTAGATATTTCATTGACGAAGCTGTCTTTTTTCTTGCATTGGGGATGGCCGACACGAAGCACATGGAAGAGTTGATGGCCCAGAGTGGAAGCAGCTTCCTGCCAGGGCATTTTTCTTTTTCCTATATTTTTAAAACCGTTGTAATGAATATTATAGCTGTCAAATACTTTAGGGATGTAATCGTCATAATACCAGGATGTATAAAAAATGATATGAGTAGGATGTATGACCTTTAATTCTTGTTGAAGGACTTTCAGGTTCAGGATACAGTTGTCTTTTATAAAATCTGAGGTAGTATCCTTTCCCCCGGAATTATTGCACTTGACAATGTTGGTAAATGCAATGTGTTCTATGGAATCGTCACCGAATATCTTCTGAGTGATAGCACGGGTATAGCTCCAATACGGCCAGCTTTTGTTCCACAGAGATTCACGGGTATATTGAAAGGGATTGCGAAAACCGGATTCAATCGTACCGGGATTGTTTCTGGCATTTTTACCGACAAATAGGATTCTCTTAGAAGTTTTATTGAAATCGCAACCTATGCACCAGCAGCCAATCGGCATGGATAAACTCTGCTTTTTGTGACATCCTTCACAGATTTTGCAAGTACCTAGCTTCATATGGTGATATTCTTCAGCTAATCTTTTTTCTGTTAAATTGAAATAGCGCATGGGGATTTCTCCGTAAAGACTTTTTTTTCATTCTACCATGTTTTTATGCCTGCAGCAACGTTGGGAGGTGATAGGTGTCAACAAGGTGGAAAAGATGCTGATTTACAGCGATACGCAAAGGGCATCCCGTAAAAAATATCATCTGCAGCAATGACCTTTTGGAAGGCACATCTAGAATCATCATGAGAAAAACTGTTTGATTGGATACCTGCCAATAAGAAAGAATCATGGAGAAAAAATAGACATTTCCGTGTATAATGAATTTATATACGATAAATTAGCTAAAAAAATGAAGGTGAGGAATTTTTCATGGGGAATTGGCTTTCTTGGATTTTATGGGTCTTTTGTTTTTTATTTGCTGTGGGCGCTGTTTTCTGCTATCGTTGGTTCTACCGAATCCGGAAAGCAGGGGCTTCCATAGAACAGGTGCTTTCGGTACTGCAGAAGTATTCTCTGGAATCCATCAGGGAAAATTATGGGAATCTGCAGGATGAAATGGCAAAGGCACCCTATGGGAATCTCTGGAAGAAATTGGAACGGACCCTGTTCAAAACCCGTTTTGAAGGGGTACTGATGACCCAGGATCCGGAAACCTTTTACAACGACAGAACTTTGCTGGAGAATCTGCCGTTGGACCTGTTACGGGCTATGCCAGGAATCTTTACCGGCCTGGGTCTGTTGGGGACTTTTGCCGGGATTACAGTGGGAATCAGTGGTATCGATCTGGGCAATGTGGAAACCATGAAAAGTGGGATTGAAGTTTTGCTCAGCGGGACAAAGACGGCCTTCCTGACTTCTGTTGTCGGCCTGATTCTGGCGCTTTGCTACAGTCTTCTCGACAACTGGATTTACCGTCCTTACACCAAAAAACTGGATGCCTTGATCGATCAGCTCAACGCCCTTTTCCCCTCCAAGAGCCTGGAAGAATTCCTGTCCCATCAGGCAGAGCAGGCGGAAGAACAGACCGATGCTATGCGAGAACTGAACGGAGAACTGGTGGGCCGTCTGGAAGACATGTTTGTGAAACTGAGCCAGAGCATCGATGTAGCTCTGAAAAACAATTTGAAAGAATCCTTCACCCAGAGCCTGGAACCGGTTTTCCAGGATCTGAACCAGTCCATTGACAAACTGGGCACCAGTGCCGGGGATACCCTTTCCAAATCCATCGAACAGGGGGCCGGTGACCAGATCCAGGGGCTGGCCGTGACCCTCCAGGATTTCCAGGGGAAAATGGGCAATATGATGGAAGTCTCTGAACGGTTGAATGCGGAAAATGCAGCCCGTCTCCAAAGTTCGGTGGAATTGATGGTGACCAAGCTGAACGAAGCCATGGACGCCAATATCCAGAAACAGGCCAGCACCAGCGATGCCAGCCAGGCTGCCATGAAACAGCTGGTGGAGGAAATGAACGTCAACCTGAAAGCAGCTCTGGACCAGATGGTGGAAGCCGGAAGGACAGCCAACCAGGCGCTGCTCCAGACCACGGAAGCCACCCGGGGGACCATCCAGGAGATTACAGATACCATGAGCCGGAGCACCCGGACCCAGAAGGAAGAAATGATTCAGGTGACGGCCAATATGAAAGATTCCGTACTGGAAGTGCTGAAACAGCTCCAGCACGATATGCAGGAACGGAACCGGACCATGGATGCCTATATGGCCGGGCTGAAGGAAATGCTGGGCCACAACCGGGAAATCATGGCTTCGGCCGGGAAAACGGCGGACAAGTTTGCTTTGGCCAGCACACCCATGCAGAAAGTGGCGGATACCCTGGGCAGTCAGCTGAACCTGGTGGTCAGCGCCAGCAACCAGTTCAACAGCCATGTGGATCAGAATGTCCAGAAGCTGGTTCAGGCCAGCCAGAGCAATCAGAAAGACCTGGAACTGATCCGGGATTCCATGAGTACCATGCGCAGTGCCTGGGAAAACTATCAGCAGACCTTCCAGGGAGTCAGCCGGGAAATGCGGGATGCTACGGATACTTTGGCCCGTACTCTGGAACAGTACAATACTTCCACCAGCAAATGGCTGTCTGAAACTCTTGGTCAGTACGACAAGAGCATCAAAGAGGCCATGAATTCTGTGTCCACCATCAACCAGAGCCTGAGTGATTCTATCCAGGATCTGTCCGATGCCATGGACAAGAACAGACGGCACTAAGGAGAATCTGAATGTGGAAGAAAAAGAAAGAACAGAAGGCCCAACAGAGCGGTGATGCCTTTACCACCTCGGTCAGCGATCTGATGGCCGGGCTCCTGAGCATCTTTATCCTGGCTCTGTGCTATTTCATGCTGAATTTCCAGACGGTGACCAACAAATATACAGGGAATACAGAACTGCGGAATCAGCTGCTGAAGGACGTGGGGAAGGACCTCCAGGCCCAGGGGCTCCAGGTGCGGATCGATACCAAGCAGGGGGTGCTGCGGATTCCGGAAAGTGTGTTGTTTGAATCCGGGGAAGCCAATATCAAGGAACAGGGCCAGGCGGCTGTGGGCAAGCTGAGCCAGTCCCTGCTGAAAACCATGACCCGTCCGGAATACCGGGAAGCCCTGGAAACAGTTTTCATCGAAGGCCATACGGACAATGTGCCCATCCACAACGAGTTTTTCCAGTCCAACTGGGAACTTTCCACCCAGCGGGCCATCAATACCTGGAACCTTATGCGGAATGATGTGCCGGAATTCAACTGGCTGGTGAATCCCCGGGGAGAGCCCATCTTCTCCTGCTCCGGCTATGCGGAAACTCGGCCGGTACGGGAAAACGGGCTGGATCCCAATTCGGAAGAAGGAAGAGCCGCCAACCGGCGGATCGACATTCGTTTCGTCATGATGCCTCCTCAGGATCCCGGGGAAAAGCCTTCCGGAGGCAACCATGGATAAATCGCTGCGGAACAGTCTGGAACGGCTGAAATCTTTTAAAATCCGCCTGCCTGAAGTCTGTCTGCATCCCGGAAAGCCGGTGGAACTGGAAAAATGGCTGAAAAAGACCGTGTCCGATTCCGGAAGACGGCCGGCACTGGATCCGGTGACCATGGAAGAACTCTATACCAAGGTGAAAGTACAGGAAAGAGGGAAGAAAGTGCCGCTGGACTTGAAACGCGAAGTCCCTTTCCTGCCGGTCCTGCTGACCCGTGAAAAAAAAGAAAAACCCCGTTTTTATGAAGTTCTGCTTCAGGACATCCTGAAGGTCATTCAAGAGGGAATTCCCCGTTCCGCCCGGCGGAACACCTTCCGGAATCTGGTATTTGCCTACTTCACTGTATACGGACAGCCTTACAAGGGGGAACGGCTGCAGAAATGCATCTCCTTGTTTCTCCAGAAAGATCCTGAACTGCTGCAATCGGTGCTGTATCTCCGGAATCGGAAGCAGCTGCTGAAACCCAACGGACACAAGCTGCTGACCCGGGAAATCCAGAAACAGCGAAGCTTCCGGAAGGCGCTGGAGGAATTCTGCTGGCCGGTGAACCTGTGGTATGGATCCTTTTCCCAGTGGGCTGTCAAAGATTTCTTCCAGCTGGAGGAAGAGGACGACTGGGATGAACTGTTCGGCGTGCTGAAAGAAATTTGTGAGGACAAAGCCTGTGGGAACATGGTCCCTTATGCTGCGGAAAAGATGATTTACCTGACAGACCGGTCCGGTGACGGAAACCGGGAAAAAGAAGTGCGGATCCTGCTGTTCCAGGCGCTGGGAGATCCCCGGGATCCGGGTGCCAGCCTGAACTGGGTGGATGTGGAGGAAAGAGCCCGGGATATTTTTCTGTCCTGGTTGAAAAAGAACGATCTGAACCTGTTCTTTACCATTATTTCCAAGACGGTACGCCAGGTGGCCACATCGGAAAACATGTGGAAATACCGGAAAAACTTTTGGGAAAAGTATCTGGATGCCATGTACTATACCCGGGTGTTCCTAGGCCCCGATGCGGAACGGATCGCCTGGCGCATGGAGCTGGCCAAACAGGGAATGGGCTTTGGACGGCTAAACGGGTCAGGAGATTCAATGAGAAGTCTGCTGATGTTCAGCATTGGAGATTATGTTTTTATAGAAGCCAGCCACAATGGCAAACTAAGAATTTGGAAAAGGGGAAAAGAGCCCCTGCCTTTTTATCAGGCGAAATATACGTATAAAGGCTTTTCTTATTCGGACGTAACACAGGCTTCCAATGTGGAGGCGGATTTTGTCCATTCCAGTTCAGAAACTGGTTCCTGGCAGCGGAAGGTCAATGAATGGGTGCGGAGACACTGTGGAGTACAGCCCAAAGAAAGCCGATGGAGGTAAAATATGACCAACCACCACTTTTGGACAGCCCAAGAGAAAGGATATTTTTATCCCTGTCACCAAACAGAACCTACAGGAGACTGGCCTCTGATCCAGGGACAGCTGGAAATCCTGGCCTCTGAAGGGAAAGTGGAGGAGGAACCGGAAGGATTCCTGCTGCCCCATGTCCAGGCGGTGGACCTTGATCCGGAAATTTCGGAAATCCTGGAACTGCCGGATTATTTCCCTTATACAATCACCCTTCGCAGTCATGGCAGCCTGGGCTCCCCGTCCTTTCGATATGAAGAGGAATACCTGCGTCCGGACGGGACACCTTTTTATGGAATCAAAGTGGTGGGTTCCTTTGTGGAGCTGAGCCGGGAAACCTGTTACCGGTTCAACCGTGACCAGTATGATTTGCTGAGCCTGGTGGAAGAAAGCAACCGGGAGAGCCAGAAAATCCAGGACAGAGGGGAAGTCAGTCAGTACAATACTCTTCAACTGGCCCGGATCAAGGAACGGGCGGAAAAAATCCATGCCACCCTGGACCGGTTCATGGAACGGCAGAAAGTTGTTACGGCTGACAAGCTTTCCGTGCGGCTGGAAAAGAATCCGGACGGTTCTTTTTCCGTACTGCCGGTCCTCTTGCGGAGGGATGGGGATTCCTATACCCGGATCGAAGCAGATTCGCTGGACCAAGGGTTTCGGAGCAATCCCTACAACACACGGAAAATCTATGGGCCGGATAAGACCCAGTATGTTTTCACTCCAGAACAGGCGGAAGGCATCCGTCAAATGCGCCAGTGCCAGCGGCTTTCTCCGGAGGCGGCCCGACAGGTGGCAGAACATCCCCGGGAGGTTTTCGGATCTGAAGCTTTTGATTTTGATTTGGGTGTGTACGGGGACAGGGTGGTTTCCATTGGGGAATTCCTGGCTCCGGATCTGCCTTTTTCTCTCAGCTCCGGACGGAACTGGCTGCCTCCGGAAGGAACCGTTGAAGAAGATGGCCGGGAAGGGTCAGCCCATAAGACGGAAACACTTCATCTGGAGGAAAAGGACTATCCGGAATTGTTCCTGAAGGTCAGCGATGCTCTGGACCAGGGAGAAAAACGGATTGTCCTGGGCAGTCAGGAAGTGGAACTGACACCAGAATTTTTGGACTATGTGGATCAGCTAAAGGCAAAAGTTGCAGAAAAACAAACGGAACAGGTGCAGGAACCAGAAAGTACCGGAGAAAAGAAAAAAGACGCGTCTCTGCAAATCCAGGAGAATTTCCTTTCTCAGGAATATCATTCCCGGAAAGCAAAACGGGAAAAGCAGCTGGGCGGGAACCGTCTGGGAAGTTTTCTGGGCAAGGGACTCAAAGAGGGTATCCGCCCCATGCCCCATCAGCAGGTGGGGATGGAACAACTGGCGGCCTGTTGGGAGAGTGGTTGTCATGGGGTGCTGCTGGCGGATGACATGGGTCTGGGGAAAACTCTGCAGGCTTTTGGATTCTTGTCAGCACTGAAGAAAGCCTATGGCAGCGGGGACATGGCATCGGTGCTGATTGTGGCACCGGTTTCCTTGCTCCAGAATTGGATGGAAGAATACCGGAAATTTGTGGCAGAGGGCGTATTCGATGGTATTGTGCCCATGTATGGCAGTGAGCTGAAAAAACACTGGGCCCGGAATCCGGACGGAAGCCGCTGTTATTTCCGGCCCCCGGACCCCAATCTGAAAGAAGTTTCCATGCTGGATTTTCAGGACCGGGAACGGCAGATTGATTACAGTCAGAACCATCTGATCCTGACCACCTATGAAACGCTGCGGGAACTGCAGCTTTCTTTCGGCCGGGTGGCCTGGAGCGTTATGATCCTAGATGAAGCCCAGAAAATCAAGAATCCGGCCACCAGGACCTCTGTAGCAGCACGGGCCATGAACTGCGATTTTGGTCTTGCGCTGACAGGGACTCCTGTGGAAAACTCCTGGACGGATCTGTGGACCATTATGGACTTTGTGGAACCGGGCAAGCTGGAATCCCTGAAGGATTTCAACAGCCATTACCAAAGCCAGCTGAAGAACATGGAAAACGATGGAACCCTGCTGAAAGAGCTGGGGGACCAACTGCGGAAGAATCTGGATCCCTGTTTCATCCGTCGGCTGAAGGAAGATGTTAATCTGGGGCTTCCTGCCAAAGAAATCCTTCGGTTCAAAGATCCCATGCCGGAAGAACAGCGAAAAATGTATGGGGAAGTGGTCCGGGCGGCACAGCAGGAAAATCAGCCTGGAGAAAATTCCATGACCATGCTTCAGGCCATTGCCAGGCTGCGGGATATTTCCCTGTGTCCTTTCCTTGGCAGGAAGAAGACAAAGAACTATCCTCTCGGCGATCCGGATCTTTTCTTCGGATCGTCCGCCCGGCTGATGCGGACCCGAAAAATCCTGGATGAGGTGCGGGCCAAAGGGGAAAAAGCCCTGATTTTTGTGGAAAGCAGGAAACTGCAGCTGCTGCTCAGGACTTTTCTAGAAAAAGTCTATGGACTTCAGGTACAGCCACCCATCAACGGGACCACACAGGCTGTGGCCAGACAGAAAATGGTGGACCAGTTCAACCGGTCCGAAGGGTTCCAGGTGTTGCTGCTGTCCCCGGAAGCAGCCGGGGTAGGACTGAATATTACAGGAGCCAATCATGTGATCCATCTCAGCCGTTGTTGGAATCCAGCCAAGGAAGATCAGGCCACGGACCGGGCGTACCGGATCGGACAGAAAAAGGCTGTGACCGTATATTTGCCCATGGCTGTGGATATGGATTTTCCGGAAGAGGCATCTTTCGATCTGAATCTGGATGCCCTGCTGCAGTATAAGCGGGACTTGAGCCGGAGCGCCCTGTATCCCACGGAAGCCAGTGAAGAAAATGCTATGGCCATCCTGAAGCGAATCGAAAAGGCCGCAGGGTGAAAAGTTGCAGAGTCCCTTTTTCGTCTGACACAAAAGGAGACCATCCGCCTCTGGCAGATGCTTTTGAAGGAAAATGCAGCCCAGGGGACTGGTAACCCACCACCCATGCTGCGCATGGATAATCCCGCCCTTGAAAAGGGCGGATATTTACGGAGGCCTGGTAAGAAGGCAGATACGGCTCTGCGGGCTTTGAGATGTCAGACGCCAGATTTGTACGGCGGGAAAACCAGTGTAGAGCGAAGAGCATTAGACGGCGGGGGCAGATGGTCTGTTGCGGTGCGGAAACCTGCCTGAAACCACGGATGTTCTGCTTATCGCCAACAAGCTGACTTCTGACTCCTGAAAGACCCGCAAGGGTCGGTCTGATTTCTGATCTCTGGAAGGCCCAAGGGGCTGATCTGACATCTTGCTTATGGAAAGAGGTGTTTCCGTATGCTGACAGTGAACCGAATCGTGGGGCGGGGGCTGCTCCTGGGCTGCCTGCTGGTTTCTCTTGGGGCAGGGCGGACGGTCCTGGCCCGGGAGCCGGTGATTACGTCTAATCTGGGAGGCCTGGCCATCAGCTGTTCCATCCAACGGGACCAGGCTGCCGTGGCCGGGGTGACCACTGGATCCACCCAGAGCCAGGTAGAAGAGATCCTGGGTATGCCCCAGTCCGTGCAATATGGCCGGGGGACCATGGAATATTCCTATCCCTCCAGGACCTTGCTGCTGGTGCATTTCAGTCCGGAGAGGCCCTATGTACTGACGGACCTGAAAACGTCCAAATGGGGAGATGGGACTCCTGACGGGGTGCAGGTGGGCATGGGGGAAACGGTCCTCAATGATGTGTATGGCCAGGCCGATGCTGTCTGGACCCATAGGTATGAATCTCCCAAAATCCCCGAGGCGGACAATGCCAGGAACCACGCCCGGCTGGATGAAACGGTCTATGTCTATCATGCCAACAAGACCACGGCACTATCCTTTAAGGTCCGCGAAGGTGTGATCCGACAGATCCATATCCATCAGGCAGAGTGACAAAGAAGGGTGGCCCGCGACCTTTGACTCGAGGCCCGCGACCAGGGGGTGGATTTTTCACACCCCCTTATTCATTTTGTGCTATAATGGGGGCAATTCTGTAGAAAGAGGCTGGTTCTTATGGGAACTTCATTGTCAAATGGACGGCGGGAATCCATCATCCTGCAGACCAGTTTCATCGGGATCGTGGTCAATCTCCTGCTGGCTGGATTCAAGGCCGTGGTAGGGTTCAGTACCAACTCCATCGCCATCCTGATGGATGCCCTGAACAATCTGTCCGATGTGCTGTCTTCGGTGATCACGGTGGCCGGAGCCAAGCTGGCCGAACGGAATCCGGATTTCGAGCATCCTTTCGGCCATGGCCGGTATGAATATCTGAGTGCCCTGGTGATCTCCATCATCATTTTCTATGCGGGTGTGACGGCGCTGGTGGAAAGCGTGAAAAAGATCCTGGAGCCGGAGATCCCGGAATACACCACGGTATCCTTGGTGCTCCTGGTGGTGGCGGTCATCGTCAAGATCATCCTGGGCCGGTACGTGAAACGCAGGGGAATAGAGGCGGATTCCGGGGCTCTGATCGGGTCTGGATCCGATGCCCTGTTCGATGCCGTCCTTTCCTTTTCCGTACTGGTGGCTGCCCTGATCTACCTGGGCTGCGGGGTCTCACTGGAATCCTATGTAGGTACGGTGATTGCCTGTTTCATCCTGAAGAGCGGCTTTGGCATGCTCCGGGATACTCTGAACGAAATCTTGGGAGAGCGGCCGGATCCCTTGCTGGTCCGGCAGATCAAGAATCTCCTGGTGGAAGAACCGGAGATCCGGGGGGCCTACGACCTGATGATCAACAATTACGGGCCTGGGCGGAACTATGCTTCCGTCCACATCGAACTGCCTGACGTGATGACGGTGGAACAAGTGGACCGGCTGACCCATCGGATCCATGAAAAGGTATTCAAAGCGACCGGCGTCCATCTGTCAGGGGTCACGGTCTACTCCTACAATACCCGGGATCCAGAAGCGGCCCAGATGCGGGAGACGGTGAACCAGCTGGTGATGAAGCATCCCTGGGCGCTCCAGGTCCATGGGTTCTATGTAGACCGGACGAAGAAAACCATGCGCTTCGATGTGGTGGTCACTTTTGGACGGGATCGGGAGCCGATCATCCAAGAACTCCAGCAGGAAATCCACCAGTACTATCCGGATTATCAGATTTCCGTGGACATAGACCAGGATATTTCCGCTCTCCAGGGATAGGGTCCTGTTTCCGTTTTGCTTACCATCGTACCATGCTGGGGTACCGGGCCTGGGGACCGTGAGCAGTCCGGAAGACCTTGGCGTTTGGCAATTTCCATCCCTGGACCTGCTGTTTGCACATTTCCTTTGCATAGTGTAAAATATAATGTAATACTATCAAATATCCGGCATCTGGGATGCTGCAGCGATAAGGTGAAAGCAATGGAATATCATGAAACTGAATCCACAGAAATGTACTTGGAGACCATCCTGGTACTGAAGAACCGTCTGGGCCTGGTCCGCTCCATCGATATCGCCAATGAAATGGGCTATTCCAAGCCCACAATCAGCGTGGCGATGAAGAAGTTCCGGGGAGAAGGGCTGGTCACTGTGGACGGATCCGGGTTCGTGAACTTGACGGAAAAGGGCCGGGATATCGCCGAACGGATCTACGAACGGCATCAGGTATTGACTCATATCCTTATGTCCCTGGGAGTATCTCGGGAACATGCGGAACATGATGCCTGTAAGATCGAGCACGATATCTGCGATGAGACCTTCGATGCGCTGAAAAAAGAATATATCAGGCTGCGTTCCAAAAAATGATTGGAGAAGGGGATGTTGTACGGAGAACGTGCAGCATCCCTTCATTCTCAATGAGGAGGGAAAGGAATCATGCATTTTACGGCGTATGATCAGCTGCCAGCGGAAGCCCGGGCCTTGCGGGAGGAAGTGTTCTGCCGGGAACAGGGGTTCCAGAAGGAATTCGATGCAATCGACAAGACCGCCCAGCATGGGCTGTTATGGGATGATAGGGACCAGCCCATTGGGGTCTGCCGGTTCTTTCCTGGGCCGGAACCTGGCACTTGGATCCTGGGGCGGGTCGCTGTCAAGAAATGCCAGCGGAAAACCGGAGCTGGTTCAGCCTTGATCCGGGGGATGGAAGAAGCCGTCCGCCAATTGGGAGGCCGGGAAATCCGCCTCAGTGCCCAGGTCCGGGCCCGGCATTTCTATGAGACCCTGGGGTATCAGGCCTACGGTCCGGAGGAGCCGGAAGAAGGCGTGCTCCATCAATGGATGAAGAAGACCCTGTAAAAAAATCCGGTTTTTTGGAATTTGCTGTTGACATCAAGGAAGATTTCGTGTAGAATAATCTTCGTTGAGATTCCCCGATAGCTCAATGGTAGAGCACTCGACTGTTAATCGAGTTGTTGTAAGTTCGAGTCTTACTCGGGGAGCCAATTGCAGATCATGCCGGACGGATGTCCGGCTTTTTTTAAATTATAAGGAGTGTGCCGTCTTGTCCGGCAACGCAGCTGTCTAAGAGAATTTGAGGTGTTTTATTTGGTTGGAATTTTAACAGTCGATCAAGAGAAATGTGTGAAGTGTGGGATCTGTTCGAAAGTCTGTCCCAGCTGTATCATTGAGATGGGGGAGAACGGCCCTGTCTGCATCAATGATATGTCCTGCATGTCCTGTGGCCACTGCGTTTCCGTCTGTCCTACCGGTGCTCTTGACAACTCCCGTTGCCCTTATGCAGAAATGGATCCCATCCCCATGGATGTGCTGGATTCCAAGACGGCTTACAATTTCCTGCGGATGCGCCGGAGCATCCGGAATTTCACTCCAGAACTGGTCAGTGAAGAAAAGATGACCCAGCTGCTGGACATCGCCCGGTATGCCCCTACCGCTGCCAATTCCCAGGGGTTGTACTACATCGTGGTCTCTGACCGGGAACTGATCAAAAAGATCACCGATTGTGTGGCTGATTGGATGCAGGAAGAAATCGACAACGATTCTCCCCGGCGCCGGTATTTCCGGAAAGTCCTGGAAGTCTATCGGGACAGAGGGGTGGATATCATCGGGCGGAATGCCAAGCAGCTGGTGTTCGCCCTGGCCCGCCGGCTGAATGTCACCGGCGTCAGCAACTGCGAACAGGCCTGGGCCTATGTGGAGCTCTACGCTCCTACCCTTGGCCTGGGGACTACGATTATGGGCTTTATAGAAACCTGTGCCCGGGCTGATTATGCCCCCCTGCGGGAACTCCTGAAGGTTCCCCAGAAACAGGTCATCGTAGGGACTCTGCTGGTGGGGTATCCCAAATACAAATACAACCGGCTGGTCAACCGGCAGCATTTGAAGGTGGAGTTCCGGTAAAAAGGAGCTGATTCCATGATCCAGGGAAAGACCATTATCTGTGAAGAAGTTTTCGTACAGCTGGTCCGGCTGGCAGCGGCCCGGGTGGAGAAAGTGACCCTCTGGGAACAGAGCGGAGGCGGGCTCATGTCTTTTGCCAAGGGGCTGGCGGGGAAAAATACCTCGGCGGTCGCTTTGGAAAAGTCGGACGCAGAAATCCAGGAAAACGGGACCGTCCAGAAAGGCCATGTGAGCTTCGTCCTGAAAGTGGCAGTGGATTATGCTGCTTCGGTTCCGGAAGCGGTGGAAGCCCTGCGGGAAGCCGTGGTGAAAGAAGTGGTCCGGATCACGGATTTCCAGGTGGACCGGGTGGATGTCATCGTGGTGCAGCTGGAGGGAGCGGAAGCGGCTCCCTTATCTGTGGAAGAGAAAAAAGAAAATAAGGCTGACGAAGGAATCGAGCCGTGAGGGAAGGGGCTGTTGCTTGCGCAACAGCCTATTTTTTGTCCACTGATGATATACAGAATTCTGTTCTTTTGTATGGATGGTCACAGTATACAAGGAAAAAAGAAAGTTTTTGGAAATTATCGTAAATTAATAAAATTCATACTAGACAGAAAATTTTTCATCTCTTATAATGAGTATATCGAAATCATTATAAGAGGTGATCCCATGGAAAAAGAAAAAAAATCTCTCATGAACCGCTTCATCGATGTCATCGAAAAAGGCGGCAACAAACTCCCACATCCTTTCATCCTGTTTGGTATCCTTCTGGTAGTCATTCTGTTGTTATCCTTTGTCTTCAGCCAGATGGGGACCAGCATCACCTACTACAGTGCTTCCAAGACGGCAGGCGCTGCCGGGAAAGAAGTCACGGTCAAGGTGGTCAATCTGCTTTCTGCAGACAATTTCCGGTATCTGATCACCAAGTATCCGGATATCTACGTGGGGTATACCCCCCTGAAGCTGACCCTGATCATGATGGCCACCACGGCGTTCATCGACAAGACTGGCTTCTTTGAAACCCTGATGAAAAAGTACCTGCTGAAAGCCCCCAAATCCCTGATCACGTTTGCAGTGGCTTTCATGGCCGTCAACGCGAACCTGATGAGCGATGCCGGGACGTATTTCTCCCTGGCCATCGGCGGGGTGATTTTCCATGCCATGGGCCGGAATCCTCTCATCGGCGTGATCCTGGGCTATGCCGGCTGCAGCGGCGGTTTCACGGCTAACCTGTTCCTGGCTGGGACGGATGCTCTGCTGGCGGGCATCACGGAAAATATCGTGGAGCAGATGGGCCTTCCGGTAGCCATCAACCCGGCCATCAACTACTTCTTCATGGCGTCCGCTACCTTCTTCCTGGCGGTTGCCCTGACCCTGTTCACTGAAAAAGTCGTGTGCAGGATGGTGGGGGACGGGGAAGGCGTGGTAGACCGTTCCCTGCTGGACAAATACAAACCTACTCCTGAGCAGGAAAAAGGCCTCCGGTGGAGTGCTTATGGCTTCCTGTTTTTCCTGGCTGTGATGGCCCTGTTGACTGTTCCCCAGAATGCCATCCTGCGGAACCAGGCAGGAGGCTTCCTGCCCAAATCCCCGCTGTTCCAGGGCATCACCATGATCATCGCCTTCCTGTTCGTGAGCACTGGCATGCCCTATGCTTTTGCCACTGGACAGATCAAGAAAGGCCGTGACCTGGCCGGCATCCTGAACGCCGGGCTGAAGACCGCCATTCCGCTGATGACCACAACTTTCATGGCCTGTGTATTCATCGATATGGTGAATAAATCCAATATCTTCAAGATTGTTGCCATTGCCGGTGCCGAAGTCCTGAAAGGGGCCAATGTAGGCGTCCTGCCTTTGTGTCTCTTGGTCATCTTCGTCACCACCCTGGTGAACCCCTTCATGACCAGCGGGTCTTCCAAATGGCTGCTGATCGCCCCCATGGTGGTGCCCATGTTCGCCATCCTCCATGTACATCCGGCCTATGCCCAGCTGGCCTACCGGATCGGGGATTCCTGCACCAATATCTGTTCTCCTCTCCATTCGGCCCTGCCGGTGATCATCGGGCTCCTGGAAGAATACCAGAATGAAGGGCTGATCCCTCTGCGGCCGGGCGAAACGGAACAGCGGGAAATCGGGATGGGGACCATCTTCTCCCTGACTATTCCCTATTCCATGGTGCTCCTGGGGACCATGACCACCATGTTCATCATCTGGATGCTGTTGGGCCTGCCCATCGGACCCGGGGTGACCATGTATATCTGAGTGAAGAGTGAAGAGGCCCCGCTGGGGCAACGACCAACGATGAACGACCAACGATGAACGACCAACGATGAACGACCAACGATCAACGAACCAAAGGAGGCAATATTATGCTGATCCGCAATGCCAATTTGTTGAACCCCGGTACAGAACGGGGCATCTATGATATCCTGATCCGGGAGAATAAGATCGTCCAGATCGCCCCTCATATCGAAGCAGAAGAAGAGGTGGAACTGGATGTCCAGGAAATGTATGTGACTCCCGGCCTGATAGACGCCCATACTCATCTGGGACTGAAGGCGGATTCCCAGGGGGAAGCCTATTCCGACCATAACGAAAAAAAGAGCATCTTATCTCCGGAAATGCGGGCCATCGATGCCATCAATCCTCAGAATGTGACCTTTAAGGAAGCCCGGAAGGCCGGCATCACTACCTGCGCCAGCGGCCCAGGGTCCCTGAACGTAGTGGGGGGCCAGTATGCATGCATCAAGACGGCGGGAGAGATCATCGATGACATGGTCCTGGATCCCTATTTCGCCATGAAATGCGCCCTGGGAGAGAATCCCAAGAAGGGGTATGAGACTACCCGCATGGGGATCGCAGCGACCTTGCGGAACTTCCTGTTCCAGGCCAAAGCCTATGCGGAAGACCCCAACCACAAATTCGATATGAAACTGGAACCCATGATGCCGGTGATCCGGGGAGAGAAGGCCCTGAAGATCCATTGCCATGAAGGCATCGACATTGTGACGGCAGTGCGGATCTGTGATGAATTCCATCTGAAATTCACCCTGGACCATGTGACCTGCGGGACCGATGTGCTGGACTTCCTGCGGAAGCGGCCGGAGATCCCCCTGCTGCTGGGCCCCAGCCTGGGGCACCGGAGCAAAGTGGAACTCCACGGCAAAGGCTTTGAAAACGTGGTGAAGCTGGCAGAAGGACGGGATGTGTGCTTGATCACCGATGCGCCGGTGATCCCTCTCCAGTATCTGCCCATCTGCGCCGGCCTGGCCATTTCCAAGGGGATGCCCTACGAACGGGCCCTGGAAGCGGTGACCATCAACCCGGCCCGGGTCATGGGCGTGGAAGACCGGGTAGGGAACCTGGCCCCCGGCAAAGATGCGGACCTGGTCATCTGGAAGGACAAACCCTTCGTAGTGATCCAGGATCCGGTGGCCGTGTTCATCGACGGGGAAAGAGTGTAAGGAAAAGGGGCTGTTGCATGCGCAGCAGTCCCTTCTTTTTCATTTGTCAACGACAATCTTTCCATTGATCAACACTTTTTTATACGTCCTTCCAGTGTGAAAGGAGAACCTTGGGTGATGACGATATCGGCATCTTTCCATTTTTCCAGGGAACCTAGGCGTTTTTTCACTCCGATATGGCAGGCGGCATTCAATGTAATGGCCTGCAGGGCTGTAAAAGTATCGAGGCCCGCATGGATGGCTATACCCGCGAAAAGGGAAAGTCCCTGGGCCGGTACTACCGGCGCCTCTGTAATCAGGGCGATATCACAGCCTGCTTTTGCCAGGATGCCAGGCGTTGCCGCATTCACATTCTGGTATTCCAGCTTAGAACTGGAGTTGTAGAAGGGACCTACATTCAACAGCACATCTTTTTCTGCGGCCAGTTCATTTGCAATCAGTGCGCCATCAGTGACATGTTCCAACTGGAGTTTGAACTGGAATTCCCGGGCAATCCGGATAGCAGTGAACAGATCATTGGCCTGGTAGGCATGGATTTTCAAAGGTATCTCTCGGCGCAGGACTGGAAGCTGAGCTTCACATTTGCCATAGTAGGCTGGTCTTTTAGCAAAATCAGGACCGGCCGCATCTACTTTGGCTTGGTAGATCTTTGCTTTGTACAAGGCTTCCCGAATCAGAGATGCCGCCATCATACGGCTGCTGAGCTTTTTGCTGCCATAGAATCGCTTTGGATTTTCTCCTAAAGCGCATTTCATGGCAGCTACTTTTTTTACAGCCATGGTATCTACCCGCTTGCTAACTGTCTTGATGGCAGCAAACGTCCCTCCTATGGGGTTGGAACTTCCCGGTCCGGTACAGATGCAGGTAATCCCGCCTTCTCGGGCCAGTTGGATATGATGGTCAAAGGGATTGATGCCGTCTATGGCGGAGAGCTGGGGAGTCACTGGATCATTGGTTTCATTGAATTCCTTCCCCATAGGGCCTCTGGCATATACATCGAGACCAATGTGGCAGTGAGCGTCGATAAAACCGGGATAGACAGAACATCCTTCAGCATCTAGGATCTGTGCACTTTCACATTGGATTTCAGGCTGGATTTATTTGATTTTGGCTCCCTCTATCAGGATGCACCCTTTATAAGGAACCGAATGGATAGCGCCATTGAGCAAATAAGAAACTGGCAATGATGGCGGCAATATTGCCGATTAGGATCGGAGTACTCAATTGGGTGATATTCATATAAATATTGAAAATTTCAGCTATCGTGTTGTAGAAAGCAATGTCTTTCAGCACTGTCATGGAACAGTGGAATTTGGAATGTGCCCATCCTGTGGGACAGACTTTTGGCAGGCGCAGTACGCCAAGACAGGTAATCAGGATTGTGATTCCAGTGCAGATGATAGAAAGATTTGCCAGGGTGCGGATCTTGAATCCGGAAACAATGGTCAGGACTGAAATCAAATAGTACATGGTTAAGAGTACAACCGGGGTCCGAAACTTGGGATGGACATATCCCATGAAAGCAGGGAACCCGCCATCTCTGCAGGCTTGGAGTGCTGGCCGGCAGGCACTGGCGAATTGTCCGTTCAACGTTGAAAGGATGGCGAACATGGCTCCGCAAACCATAAAGAAAAGAAAAAGGGGATGGGGAAGGATGACTTTTGCCACCACAGAAAGGTTCTTCCCAGCGACCTGGGAAACGGGTAGGACACCGGCTGCCACGATGGAAATCAGGGCGTAAAGTACAGCCACTGCCAGTGTTGACCCAATAATGATGATAGGGATATCTCGGGTAGGGTGCTTAGCTTCTGCGGAAAGAGCCGTGATCATGGAAGCACCGGCAACTGCATTGGTCATCAGTGCCCCGGCTTGGAACAAGCCCAGCCATCTGTTTGGCATAAAGTCCTGGGCCAGGTAGTTTGGCTGGATCCGTATCAATCCGAAGGCCGCAAAGAGTCCGAGGGCTACACTGAGCAAGATGACAATCAAATTTTGGGCTTTAGCCATTTTATCGATGCCCAGTACATTCAAGATATAGACAAAGGTCAGTGCCAGGACCGCAATCAATTTCTGATTGCCGAATCCCAGGAGGCTGATGATATAAGAGGCCAGCGCCAGTCCGTACATTCCCAGCCCAAGGTTGCCCAAGATATTCATGGTGCATTGGACTCCGGTAAGCTTTTTTCCAGCCAGCATTCCAATCATCGTATAGGTTCCGCCTTTGACTCGGGCAGTACTGCAGATGAACACATAAGGAAGTGCGTAACCCACGACAATCAGAGTGGCAATGAGAAAAGCCAGAGGGACAGAACGGCCAGTCAGGGAAACGGCTGCGCCCATCAAAGTCATGACTCCGGCCCCAATGATATTTCCTACGGCAATAGGAATAATTCTTTGAATCCGAGGACTTGCTTCAGTTCTACTTCTTTCATAAGCTCTACTTTCTTTCAGTTTTAAAAAAAGATTTTTTATACAACCGGGTTGTTTTTTTTCTTTGTTTGAATTATAAAAAAAAAAGAAACACATGGTCAAAAAAGGAAGAGTTTCTCCAAAAGAAAAATTAAATTCATAAAGTTTCATTAAAGTGGATTTTTTTGTGAGTGTTAGGGAATAGGTGAAAGAAATCATAAAAAATGTGAATAAAACATATCTTTTTGTACTTTTATGAAACTGGGGTGCTGCTCTTTTTTGTGCAGCACCCCAGCAGGATTCTGAAACTTTTTTATTTTTGCTGATTTTCTTTGTGTTTTTTGATTTCCTTTCCGATGACTTTCTCAAAGTAATCGCTGCGGAAGCGGGTCATCTTGAAATATCCGTCGATTTCTTCTGGGCTGCAGTGTTCCGCAGCCTTCAGCAGATATTCCATGGTGGTTTTTCTGTCGAAATAGCTATGCTTTTCATTCAGGGCTTCCCCAGCTTCTGTAAGAAACAAGTTCCGTTCCCGTTTATTGTCAGGATTTATTTTTTGTAAGATATAGCCTTTTTGTTCCAGATGGGAAAGCAGGGTGGAAATGGTCCCTTTGGTACGGTACGTCAGATGACAGATTTCTTTGGCAGTGATGCCAGGTTTGCGATGGATGAAACGGATAGTATGGGCTTCGATTTCATTGACATAGTTTCCAGTTCCGTAATCCCGGGGAATGGAGGCGTAGATGGTCATCAGCATATTGTATCGAAAAATGGCATCCACTTTTTCATCCAGATCCTGGAACAGGGAACTTACCTTGTTTTGTTTATCTGTCATAGGGAACCTCCTGCTAAACTTGATGATATTTTAAACTATAATCAATTCGTAAGTAACTGTCAATATGAAAATATATAGTTTCAATTAAAAACCATATATTCAGTGAATTCAACTTAAAAACCAGAAAACTTCCAAATGTACTTTACATTTAGAAAAAATATCCATATAATGAAAATATAAAGTTTGAATATCAAACAATTTGATATAAAAACTAAAATACTGCGAAATTAACCGCAGACTGTTTTTCCAACATGGCCATGGGGGAATCCTACTTAATGAAGGGAGTTCTTTTTTGATGGAATACACCGATGCATATTTTGATGAACCGCTGGAGCGGCGTAATACCTGGAGCAAGAAATGGGATGGCTGTGCGGCCAATTTTGGCCTGGAATCTAATGCAGAAATCATTCCTATGTGGATTGCCGATATGGATTTCCGGGCTCCCCAGGAAGTGGTGGACGTACTGCGTCAGCGGGCGGAATGTCAGGCTTATGGCTATTCTACAGAACCGGATTGTTTCTATCAGGCCATACAGGACTGGGTTAAACGGCATTACCGCTGGGATGTGAAGAAAGAGTGGATTGTATTTACGCCTGGTGTCATCCCCGGCTATAATATCGTGATCCAGAGTTTCACCCAGCCGGGAGACGGCATTATCGTACAGCCTCCGGTCTATTATCCGTTTATGGACAGTGTCCGATTTAACGGAAGGTCCATTATCTACAATCCTCTCCAGGAAAAAGAGGGGGACTATACCATGGATTTTGCCAATCTGGAAGAGAAGGTGAAAAATCCCCACAGTAAGCTGCTGATCCTGTGCAATCCCCACAATCCAGTAGGCCGTGTGTGGAACAGGGAAGAACTGGAGACGCTGGGGAATCTGTGTGCCGACAACGGGGTCCTGCTGATTTCGGATGAAATCCATGCGGATCTGATGATGGATGGGGCAGAGCATCAGGCCGTCTGCGCCATTTCAGAAAAGCTGCGGCAAAATACCATTACCCATTATTCTCCCAGCAAGACTTTCAACTTGGCCGGCCTGCAAACCGCCTATGCCATCATTCCCAATGACCGGTTGCGGGAAAAATACCTGGCCGGCATAAAGGCCAACCGGATCTTCAATATGAACTGGTTCGGAGGGCCGGCACTGGTGGCTGCCTATACCCAGTGTGACAATTATGTGAAAGCGCTCTGCCGCTATGTTTCTGCAAATATGGATTTTATGGGTGACTTCCTGAAGGAACGTCTGCCGCAGCTGAAAATGAAGAAGCCGGAAGGGACCTATATGGTTTGGGTGGATTTCCGGGGAACGGGTATGACGGCAGAAGAAATCGAAAACTTCATCATCCAACAGGCCCACATCGGGACGGATATGGGATCCTGGTTCGGCCCCGGCGGTGCCGGTTATCTCCGCTTCAACCTGGCCTGTCCTCGGTCAACCCTGGAAAAAGCCCTGGAACAATTGGAAAAAGCCTTGAAATAAGGGATGGGGAGTGACGGAATGAGTCTTCTGGGCGTAGTGGCAGCCATATTGCTGCTGATGGTACTGATTTATAAAAGAATGACACTGATCCCTGCCTCCCTGTTTGGCGTGGGCATCCTGGCACTGACTAGTGGCTATACCTTCTATGAACTGGTCATGGGGTACTATGCGGTATCGCTGGCCGGGTTCATCGCCAAATATTTCTTGGTCTTTGTCACCAATGCCCTTTTCGGAAAAGTCATGGAAGAGACCCTGCTGGTTTCCGCTTTCTCCCGGATGATCGGACGCTTTTTCGGCAACCGGAATGCTGCTTTCGGGGCACTTTTGGCAACAGCAATCCTCAGCTATGGGGGAATCAGCGTATTCGTCATCGTCTTTACGGTCTATCCCATTTTCCTGGCTACCTTCCAGAAGGCAGATCTGCCAAGGAAACTGATCCCAGCTTGCATTATGTCCGCTTCCTGTACAGCACCGCTCTCCATGCTTCCCGGCGGGGCCCAGCTGAACAACATCATCCCGGCCCAGTACCTGGGAACAGGACCGCTGGCGGCTCCTGGAATCAGCCTGGCGGCTTCTCTGGTGACATGTGGTTATATATTTCTGTATTTTCGAAAGGTTTTTGCAGAAGCACGGAAAAACGGAGAACATTTTAACATGGAAGGAGATATCCAGGAACGGATCCAGGCTTTTGAAAAAGATCCTGGTATCCCGGGGTGGGTCTCTGCGCTTCCCATGGCACTGATTATTGTCCTGATTAATGGCTGGAATATGGATCTTTCCTATGCCGTTCTGGCGGGAACCGTCCTTGCCATGATTTTGGGGTGGAAGAATCTGCCGAATAAGCTTCGGACGCTGAATGAAGGGATGGCCAAAGTGGGGACGGCCAGTGTGGTGACGGCTGCCTCCGTAGGCTTTGGCGGGGCCGTACTGGGCTGTAAAGGAGCCCAGACCATCTTGGGAAGCATTGCCGCTCTGCCGGTGGATCCTACTATTTCTCTCAGTCTGGCAGCTTCCTTTGCCGGGGTGCTTACGGGAAATGGGGGCGGAGGATGTGATGTGGCCATCAATGTCCTCTCCCAGCAGTACTTGTCCATGGGGGTCCATCCGGAAATTTTCCATCGGGTGACTGCCATTGCTACTGCTGGCTGCAGCTGCCTGCCTCACAATGGGATGCTGATTACCGTAGCAGATACCTGTGGCTTCAGTTCTAAAGAGTGTTATCCTTATATCTTCCTGTCAACAATCGTATCTTCTCTGCTGGGCCTTTTTGTGACGGTTGCCTTGGGCTGCCTCCTCTATCCGGCCGGATGAAATTTCAATGAAGAAAGCTGTCCTGTGTCCTTGAACCCCTTTGTCTTTGTTCAGAAAGGAGAAAAAAATGGAAGACAAGAAAAGTGTGAAAGACTATGGTGGCAAAGCACTGATTCCTTTGATTTTTTTTCTAGTAATGTATGTGGGCTGTGGAGTCGTATTCACCATTATAGGGACGCCGAAAGGAATCCGGCCTTTCAACATGATGTCTCGTTACGTACCAATGATGATGGCGATTGTTGCAGCTATGGTGTTTTATGGAAGAAATGAGCCATTTTCAGGCAAGGTGGATGTTTTCTCTAAAGGCGCCGGCCGTGTCGGTGTTACGCAGATGTCCCTTATTGTACTGCTTTCGGGGGGCTTTGCCAAAGCCTGTGCAGCCATTGGTGGAAAGGTCTCTTTGGTGAACCTGGGCATTTCTATCATGCCCTCATCCATGCTGATTCCGGGAATTTTTGCCATCAGTGCCATTATTTCCACTTGTATCGGGACATCCATGGGAACTCTCTCAGCCATGCTGCCAGTTGCTTTTGCTCTGACTGAAGGCGCTCATCTCAATCCTGGGATGGCAGCTGCGGCCTGCATTGCAGGAGCTTATTTCGGAGATAATTTATCTCTGATTTCTGATACGACAATTTGTGCAACCAAAGGAGTCGGGGCAGAAATGAAAGACAAATTCCGGATGAATTTTGCCATTGCATTACCGGCTGCTTTACTGACACTGGCCCTGTACATCATACTGAATATGGGCAGTGCGGCAGATTCTGTAACTCCGGGAGCTTACCATATCCTGGATATCATCCCGTATTTTTTTGTACTGGGAACGGCCTTGGCTGGATTCGATGTGGTTCTGGTACTTTCCGGTGGAATCCTTCTGGCCTGTGTCATTGGTTTGGGAACTGGAACTGTCGGCTTCTTTTCCTTCTGGCAGCAAGTTTCCAAGGGAATGGAAGGAATGTTCTGGGTCGCTGTATTCTCTGGAATGACCTCCGGTCTGGTGGCGTTGGTACGCTATTTCGGCGGTGTTGACTGGCTGGTGCAAAAAGCGACTTATTTGATCCGCAGTCGGAAAAGCTGTGAATATGTCATTGGTTTTTTCTCCGTCCTTTTATCTGGGACGATTGTGAATAATACAGTAGCAATCATGATTATGGCTCCGATTGCAAAAATTTTGGGTACCCGGTTCGGTATTGCTCCCAAACGTCTGGCCAGTCTGCTGGACATTGGAGCTTGCCTTGCTATTATGATCATTCCCCATGGGATGGCTGTCATGATGGTTATGGATCAGTTCCATGTTGACTTCCTGGAAATGATGAAATACAATTTTTATCCGATTCTGTTGGGAATTGCCGTAGCCATCACGATTCAGTTTGGACTGATGCAGACCAAAGAGGAAAAAGATAAAATCAAGGAAGAAAAAATACAGAATATCTGAGGTTCAAAAAAGAAGGGAGAATCCTGCTATGAAAATTACGAAAATCGATCTGCTCCATGCCTATCCTGTAGAAGATGGCTGGCGTCCTTTATTTGTACGGGTTTATACGGATGAAGGACTTTATGGAGATGGGGAAGCGGCCCTGTCTTATGGCGATGTGGACGAAGCTGCCTTTGGCATGCTGAAAAACATGGCTCCCATGCTGATCGGTATGGATCCTTTGGACCATGAATTGATTTGGGATAAGCTGTACCATGGCTGCTTCTGGGGCCTGAATGGAGGACCGGTGGTCTTTTCTGGCATCAGCGCTTTTGATATCGCCCTGTGGGATATCAAGGGCAAGAAATTCAATATCCCTTTGTATAAGCTGCTGGGTGGCAAGTTGCGTCCGAAACTCCGTGCCTATGCTAGCCAGCTACAGAACGGCTGGGAAGGAAACCGGCATCCGGGCGGACCAGTGGAAGATTATCGGGAGGCGGCCCGGGAAGCTGTGCGCAGAGGCTTTGATGCCGTTAAATTCAATTTCACCACCTTCCGGGAAAACGGCACCCGATATGTCCACAATGAACAGGCACCCTATATGGACCATGCTTATCTGAAGGTGGTGGAAGCCCGGATCAAAGCCGTACGGGAAGTCCTGGGACCTGACGGGGATATTATCCTGGAAAACCACTGCTATACCGATAAACAGTCTGCGGTACGCATGGGGAACATGGCCAAAAAATATGACATCATGTATTTTGAAGAACCGGTGGCACCCCATGGGGAGCTGCTCCGGTATGTCCATGAGCAAACCGGGCTACCCATTGCCAGCGGGGAAAGGATGTATTCCCGGTGGCAGTTCAAGGAACGGATGGATCAGGAAGCCATCCAGGTGATCCAGCCGGATGTGGGGACCTGTGGAGGAATTACCGAAGTGAAGAAAATCTGTGATATGGCTTATGTGTATGAGACCGCCGTGCAGATCCATGTGTGTGGAAGTCCGCTGGTCACCGCTGCTTCCCTGCATCTGGAGGCCGTCATCCCCGGTTTCATCATCCACGAATACAATGTGAATACTGCCATGTCAAAAATGACGGGTCTCACCAAATACGACTGCCAGCCTGTGCATGGATATATGGAAATCCCCGAACGACCGGGAATCGGAAATGAAATCGCTGACCAGACTTTCGCCAACAGCAATGTGGTTACGATTAGAGAGTAAAAAAGGACGTTGTGTAAACAACGACACTGACATATGACGAAGAGGTTGTTGCATGGAACGTGCAACAACCTCTTCTTGCGTTTTTCGAAAACCCCGCGCTATGCGTGGGGTTCGGGACAGCTTTTAGCTATACAAAAAACTCCTCTCTCCTATAGAATAAAGATGGCTACCAACCACTTCATTCGAATAGAAGGAGGAGAAATCCATATGGATATAATGAGTTTAGCACATACAAGTTGGCGATGCAATTATCACATTGTTTTTGCACCAAAGTATCGTAGAAGACTGATTTATGGTGAGTTGAGGACGGACATTGGAAAAATTTTAAGGAATCTATGCGAAAGGAAAGGGGTGGAAATTGTAGAAGCAAATGCGTGTGTGGATCACATCCATATGCTGGTAAAGATTCCGCCAAAACTTTCGGTATCTGCATTTATGGGATATCTGAAGGGAAAAAGTTCATTGATAATTTTTGAACGGCATGCCCAGTTGAAATATAAATATGGGAATCGTAAATTTTGGTGCAAGGGTTACTTTGTAGACACAGTGGGACGGAATAAGAAAGCAATCCAAGAGTATATTCAGCAACAGATGCAGGAAGATATGGTGGAAGACCAATTGACGCTGTTCGAAGAGTATGACCCCTTTACAGGTAAAAAGAACAAAAAATAAGCCCTTTTGGTAAAGGGCTGCTGGTAAATGTAGTGCGATTGGTAGTCTTTTTTTCAAAAACCTTTTAGGTTAAGGCAGGTAATAAGGCTTTTAGCCGCAGAGCAAACTACCCGTTATACGGGTAGTTTTGATTTTTTATTCTCCCAATATTTTCTGGAACACCTGATGGTCTTTCAGGGCGGCCCGGCCCAGGCCGATCAGGTCGGCCTGACCAGTGGCTAGGAAGTGTTCTGCCTCTTTTCCCGTGGTGATGCCTCCTGTAAGGAGCACCGGGATCCGGGCCGTTTCCTTGGCAGCCTTGGAGAGTTCGGCAAAATAGCCGGCCTCCGGATGACCGGGACGGAAAAAGATGCACAGGCCGCCGGACAAGCTGATGCCGTCCAGGCCGGCCTGCTGCAGGATTTCCACGGCCTGAGGCAGTTCTTCCGGCCGGGAGCCCCCTTCCATATAATCCCCGCCTCCCAGCCGCAGGGTCACCACAAAAACAGCTGGGACGGCGGCACGGACAGCCTGGATCACTTCAACCAGGAATCGGGTGCGGCCTTCCAGGGTGTTGCCGGTATAGGCGTCCGTCCGGCGGTTGGTGAGCGGGGAGTAGAACTGATCCAAAAGATAGCCGTGGGCAGCGTGGATCTCCACTCCGTCGTAGCCGGCGTCCCGGGCCCGGAGGGCCGCTGCGGCGAAGGCATGCCGCACCCGGATGATGTCTCCTTCCGTCATGGGACGGGGCTGATCTGGCTGGCCATAGGCAGAAGCCGTCCGGGCTGGATTCAGGATGGCACTGGGGCCTATCGGTTCCAGCCCGGTCATGGCCTTGTGGGCAGCACTGCCGGCATGGCTCAGCTGGGCCAGGATGGGGACCCGGTGCTGATGGACGGCAGATGTAATCCGCTTCAGCCCTGCCAGATCCGCTGTCGCGTCAAAAGCGATCTGATGGGCGCTGGCCCGGCCTTCCGGGGAGACGAAACAGTGTTCCTGGATGATCAGGGCCGGTCCGCTCTTGGCCATATCACTATAGTAATCCACAAGAGCCTGAGTCACTTGGCCCTTGTCGGCCTTTTCCGTGGCCATGGGAGGTAGCACCAGACGGTTCTTCAACAGCAGGGAACCAAGCTGGATGGGCTGATGGAGCAAAGGATGGTTCATAAAAGATTTCCTCCTGTAACTGTTTTAAGTACAATTCATTATACAGGGGAGCAAGGAGAAATGCAAGAAAGGGGGTGTTGCACGTAACGTGCAACACCCCCGGTCTCATGAGCCGCATAGCGGCTCGGTCTCGGGTCTCGAGTCTCGAGCCGAATGAGAAATTTGCAAGCAAATTTTTTGAATGTACAAACCCTAATCTGCTAACGATAAGATATTCGTT
>Ga0129307_1000087_pt1 | contig 147594 bp, 193 predicted proteins | sample P1105metagenome_FD_94437 | JGI IMG/M metagenome (GOLD analysis project Ga0129307, IMG submission 94437) | Capybara group fecal microbial communities from Wisconsin, USA - P1105 metagenome | ecosystem: Host-associated > Mammals > Digestive system > Large intestine > Fecal | place: USA... | reverse complement strand
GTTGGGTTGGGTGTTGTGATGTTTGTGATGAGTGTGATGATTTAAAAACATATTTTGCGACATTTTAGTTTGGCTTGAGTTGGGGTAGATTTTTCTCGTGGTGTGTGGGTGAATCTGCCCAGGGGACGCAGGAAAAAAGCGGTCAAACCGCTAGTTTTGTCTACCCCCACCCACTTAAAATTTCGCAAAATGTAAATTTTGTGAAAAATGGACAACTTTTAAGATAGTGTTATGATGGACTCAACTTCAATAGATGACGATTTATTGAAGTAAAAAAATAAAAAAAATATTATACTTTTGGAGGTAATGAGTATGACTAAGGAAGAAAAAATCATTTTGGTGGCATTGGCAAAGCAGTTAGGAATTGAGATTCCTGCTGAAACTCCTAAGAAGGACACCTTCGATAGAGAGAAGTATCTCTCTATTGCTAAGGAGCTTGATGCCCTGTGTCAGAATGGAAGACCTTTGAAGGCCGTACGTCCTGTCATCTATAAGATTATGGCTGGCGAAAGAACAATGGAGTATGGCAAGATGTTCGTTGAAGACATCAAGGCTGGCTTCAAGAAGTAATAGCCGATACAACTGAATATTGATTGAAAAGCCGTTCACAGACGTGTGAACGGCTTTTTTTTATGCCCAAAGGTGAAGTCGACTTTTCAAGTTTTGTACTTCACAGACCGAGTAGGGTGAGAGCCACATATCGGTCGTAGATAGTGGATGTGTAATCTACACAGGCTCTCCACACTATCTACCCTACAACCAATCACCATAAATTTCATAGAGTTATCCATCTTACGCTCTTATATATACTCTATGATTTATAAAAATTTCATATATCAAAGCGTCATCTCAAAAGCCGACTACAGAGGTTTCCGGGTATATATCTTACGGTAGTCAGTTTTTGAGGGGATGCTTTCCTAGTCACAGACTAGATGTGTATCAGTTGGGTCAAATACCAAACTACCCAACAAACGTTGATATGAATAACAGTAGTATCAACGTTCCTAGAGTACCTTGACTGAAGGTATTCGCCATGAAAGTAGCATCAGAGTCTAGTCAACTCTGTGTAAGACTATCTAGTAATGGTTGACAATTACATATGGGTTCCCCAATGGTCGAGGACGTAACGAAGTGGGTGACAGACACTTCTATGTGGGACGACAGAGCAAGTGTTGGTATTCATACTCTACCAACAAAACTTCTCTGGGATAACCGCAGTTACGACAACGTCACCATGATAACCGTAGAGCCTGATAATCGGTTAGCCGTTCCGTGGAGGAAGAGACGAAGGGTACAAGGTCTGGGTGTGAGCAGTAGCACAATGATAGTAACAGTTCCGATGTGAATCGACAACATGTTACTTAGTGGTAAAAGCCCAGTTAGAGCAAGCAACGACCAAGTCGCAGACAGGGATTGCTTGTGAAAAGCTCCTAAGAACTGACTGTGAGTAGTGCCACAGTTTGGTATGGATAATTAGCCATCCGCTAGATTGTTGACCCCATGCCACAAGAGGTAGTGTGTATCTCTTGAAACTTGCTTACTAGCAAGACTACTACATACATAGTAGAACATACAGACGGTTGGCTAGAGTAGTCGTGGGATACCACCATTAGTGATGGCTACTCGAAAGATGGGTGTTGATTGTGAAGAATGGCTCATTTGTCATTTGGAGCTTTGCGGATACATTGGCTGGATAAAGAACCAATGTTCTTGGGTTCGACTCCCAACACACCCTTTCGAAGTATCTGTTGGATAGGTCACAAAGGTAGTGACTATGCTACGACAGAATACTTTGTGTAACTGTTAACACCTATATATTACAAGGAGGAATAATATGAAGTATAAAATAACATTCTTCAACCCAATGAATGGATTTAAGAGAGTGATATTAATCACTTTCAATTTTGATTATGTGAACCATTCATGGGAGTACAGTGCTAACACTGTTGTCTCATGCAATGGTAAAATCTATGAATCAAGTCGTAGAACATGGACTGACAACGGTCTTAAGTTTTCACCGGAGGAGATTATCGCTCACTACTCTAATAAGGATTACGCTAGTAGAAATGAATATGTATCAGTTAAAAAAATTAAATTTTAATTTCAGCGACCACGGCTAACGGTGGAGAATAGGAGAATTCTATAAAAAAAGAATCAAAAATCGCAACTGTTAACAAGTCCGAATCCACAAACTTTGTTGAATTCGTAACCAAGGCATCAAGACTCAGCGGTGGCAATTTCTTATTTGTCTTTGATCAGATTGTTGAGCCTAATGCTCATCCAAGTATCACTGAATATGAGTGGGGTAGCCGACTTCAGTGGTTCTTACCTTCAGATTCAAACGACTTTATCTGCCGTTTAGATATTATGAAAGACCAGCCAATCTATTACTTTCATACTAGATCTAAGGACGGTCATCTCGGTGATGCTATTGGAACAATCATGATTGAGATTCCGAATCTCAAGGACACTACATTTTATGTCATAGGGCATGGCGACAGTGCAACTCTTGAGGTTGAGTTTGAGCATGGCAACAGTGACAATCCGTACCGTTATGAGTACGAATTCTCTCGTAATCTTGAGGAGTGCCGGGATTTGTGGGATGAAGTTATAGACACTATCTGTGACGTTCAGAATTATGGACGAGGAGCAATTTACTCCAATTCCGAGGAAGTCATCAACTGTATTAAGGATATTAGTGACAAACTCAGCCTTGGCTATGTATTCGAGGAGAGATATTGCCATGAGGAGATGTCTGACTATACGGCAGTATTCTCCAAGGATCTTGCTGAGAAATTATACATCGGCAAGACTGTACAGTTTGCATATAAAGTTGATGTGGCAAAATCTATTATTGAAGAATCTGAGAATGGTCGTTGTGACTATGAACTCAGAGATGTAGCAATCGAAGAGCCTGATGGTTACATCAGTCATGAGAAAGCCTACGTCATCTTCTTTGACAATGAGGAAGAACGTCAGATGAACGCTTAATCTCCATTATGACATATAAACATGGGGCATGACCATTTCGTATAGATTTGGTCGTGTCCCTTTTTATGTGCCATAAGTACTCAATAGGTGCATAGGAAGGAGGTGTGCCAATGGGGTATTCGAGAAGAATATCTGTTGAGAGCATGCGTGACACCAATCCAGTATATACTAAGTACTTGTTTTGGTGTGATGGTGTAGTGGTAGCTCAGTGTGATGAAGATGACTACCACGACACCACTCGTGAGTTAGTCGATGCTGGCTACTCAATCAGTGGTTGTTGTGAATAACAATCACTAGTAACTATTAACAACATCGAGGGGACTCACTACTAGAGTACAGTAGTTCCTCAACCATGTCAACTACCTAATGAGTGATGATGGTAGTTATGGGTGTGACAACAATGAAGTATGGGTTAAGACCTAGAGTTGTTAATCACTATTGTAACTACATGACAACTAATATCAATAAATACGTTCCAAATTCCAATACGACAGTTGAGTATAACGGAAACGAAAATGTAGTTGTTCGAGTTGATGAGAAAACAGAAACTGTAACTGTAGAAAACTACAGTACGTTAACATTCCTGTCTTGGGCAATTCTTTCTAAGATAGAAAAATTACACAAGACAAATGGAAACGAAGCAATCGGAAATAAGATTGTAAAATTGTTCATGGAATGAAGGGAAATCAATATCTAGGTAAATATGGAACGGAAACGGAAACGGAAATCAAATTCATATTTACCTAGTAAGGCAAATGCAACAGAAACGGAAATCAAAACCTATAAGGAGGCAAACGGAAATGGAAAAGGCAAATTTGTACTCGAAAGAGAAATACGGATATTCATTCGTATCTCTTTTGTTGGCAAAGGGAAACGGAAACGCAAAAGAAATAATCGAAGCTATTAACAATGCAACGGAACTGTTAACAATCTATGCAATCGTAGATGCAGTAGCAAACGGAAATGGAAATGGAGGTAACTAAAATGCAAATGCAAGAATATAAGTGGTCATGGATTGGCCACAACACATACAGGATTTCACTTACATATAGTAATGGAGCCTATTGTGTATATGTATCTGACGGAAATAGAGGACATGCATCATCACAGAACACAGATTACAATTATGCCTTGAGGTCATATGAATACCTTAAGGAAAAATATGAAGCAAAAGGAAATAAGGAGTACATGGAAAGGAGGAGATTGGCATATGGAACTCAGAGATAAGTTGTGGGCATTCGTGGTTGTTGCAATCTTTGTAATGTTCACTGTTACACTTGTAACGGTACCTAAAAAGCATACAACATATCCGTTGTGTGCAACAATCACATATGTTGATGAGTCTGCAGATTGCTTTGTTGCAGAGGACTTCAACGGAAATATGTGGTCGTTTACTGGTATCGAAGACTGGATGGTTGGAGACATCATGGCAATGACCATGGATGACAACGGAACAGACAACATCGAGGATGACACGGTTCGAGATGTTCGTTACTGTGGGTATGAAGATTGACAACTGAATATGGAACCAATGATAAGGGCATTCACTTATACAGTGGATGTCCTTTTTTTAGTGGAAAGCGAGGTAAACACTATGGGATTAAGTGAACAGAACCTTTTGGTAGCAAAGGAAGTTGTAGAAGAAATTAACCGCAATATGATTACAACAATCAAAGAGCTGCATGCAATCGCAGAGAAGAGAAATGGAGGTATTGAAATGCATAACGAAGAAACACAGAAAACACCATGGGATGAGGCAAAGGAAGTAGTGAGTCAGTTGTATTCTGACCAGTTGTCACTCGTAGATAAGGCGCAGAAGATGATTGATGCTTGCAAAACGGAGAATGATATTTTGCGAGTTCTCATCACAATCAGAAAGGAGGCTTGCTAATATGAGCAAAGTAACACTTGTTGATGAAGATATGTGGCAGTTGAATAGGGAAAGGAGAGTGCGTGAGATGAGAAGAAGGAAAATGGTTATTCTTAAGCAGAAAATTATGGGAGCTGCATTGGCTTTGATTGGAATTGCATGTCCAGTATTGCTTGATGGTGATATCACCGCAACAGTATTTTTGTTTCCTGTAGGCTTGTATCTTATGTTAATGAACACAGAAATTCGCTAATGAAAGGAGCGAGAGAAATGGAAATGGAATTTGATAGACCTATGGATCAGAGAGTGTATAACTACACTCTTGTACAGGATGGAAAGATTTCTAAGGGTAGATGTATCGACTTTAGAGATGATGACGGAATTGCAGATTTCATCGACATAGATACAGGCAGAATTTACTTTGTGCAATCACGAGAAGTGATTGTCGAAGAACTCGATGGAGATGAAGCTTTGGATGCAAGGCAAACTTTTGTTAAGTACTCTGTATTAGATTTGATGCCGGATATTATGTATGAAGTAGGAAAGGAGGCGTAGTTCAATGAGTAATGCACAAAAACTTATGGAAGTTGCAACAGAATGGTGCAAAAAACACAACTCCGTATTAACTGGAATTGGAGAAAACGGTTTTTATTACATAAACTTTATTGGCGAATGGTACATAGCATTCGATAGCTTGGAAGGAGGTATTTAATATGAGCAAAGCAAAGGCAAGACGAGCAAAAATCGTCAATGCGATTTCATTTGTACTGTTGTTAGTCATTTCAATCGCAATCAGAATGATGATGTAGGAGGTGTAGGTGCTATATGGGAAGAAAAATTGATTCCAGATATGTGAAGTATATGAAGATTGTCGATTCACAGTACGGAAAGGCAATCGTAGAACTGTTTGGTCAGTATATGTTCATTGAGACATATACGAATAAGATCATCCTTCGTGGTGACCTTGCAACTTGTAAGTCAGCCATGGAAAAATACGTAAGCAGATAGAGAAAAGGAGATTGAGATTATGAGCAAGGAATATTGTGTAACTATGATGTTTGAAGATTGTGAGTTTGTAGAGGCAAATTCATTAGATGAGGCTATTGAACGAGCAACAGATAACTTTACTTTGATACATACGTGTACTTATGATCCAGAAGTATTGTCTGTTGATGCGATAGTAGAAGAGGAATTTAATCCTGTATTTAGTGCTGGCGATGTTGTAATTGTAGACATGGATTTAACCTCTGCTAATTCAGGAATGGAATTTGGAAACATGGAAGTTGGATGTGTAACAAGTGTTGAAGGAGATGTGGTAGAGGTTAATATTTTTGGTGAAAATGCACCACACCTAAAATTTGTCAACGGAAAATGTGAATTCAACAGGGAAAAATGTAAGCTTGTTAGGTGTGCAAGATACAGTGATTTAATCAAATATATAAAAGGAGGATATTAAGATATGAAAATTTATGCAACTGTACACGAAGAATGGGTAGATGATTATACATATGATGGTGAAACATTTACTATCTATGACGAATTCTATGCAACAAGAGAACTTGCAGAAAAAGCAATAGAAGGACTAAGCTTTTGCAGCATAAAGGAAATTGTTGTTAAGGAAGAAAGCGAGGTGAAGTGAAAATGGAACTCAAAATGCTTGAACATTCTTTTAAAACAGAAGATGGGTACATTTTTAGTTGCGAAGATTACGCAAAAGTAATAATTGCAGTACGTACTTCAAATTCATCGGCAGAAGTTTTTGAAAAACTCAAGAAGAAAAGAGTTGAATTTGACATGTATAAAATAGAAAGCGAGGTACGAAAATGAAAAATGTATTTTTGCTTAACGGTGCAAGTCTTGTGGCTGGAAACACAGTATTGTTTAAAGTGTATGGTGGAGAACATCATAGAGGGTCACAAGAAATAGGTGTTGTAGAAAAAGTTTCTGGAGAAACTGTAGAGGTAAATATAGCAGGAACTGACATTGTATTGATCTTTAGGGATGGAAAATGCGAAACTGATATTGCTACATGTGAGCTTGTCAAAATTTGTTCATATCAGGATTTGCTCGATTTTATATGCAAAGAATATTACAGTATTTTTGCAGATGAATTGAGACATACGATTGAGATTAGAGAATTTCTTGAATCATATACGAAAGGTGGTGAGGATATTGAAACGGAAAACTAAATACAGAAGCGAAAGTAAGGACTTCGAGATTAAGGGCTTGAACGAAAGGCAGAAGAAGTTCTTACGAAAGTGTAACATCAATTTTGATGAAACAGGCTCTAGGGCAATGTTCACAGAACGTGAATATACCAGAGCCTGTTTTCAGTTGATGGTATACGAGAATTTGATTTAAAGGCATTGTCCAAATTTGGATAGTGTCTTTTTTTATGCCCAAATACTTGGTCACGCAATCAACGGAAAACCGACCTTAAACGAGAATTGCGGAGAATTAACTATTAAATGTTTATGTCTAAGGAGGACGAACAAATGAAAATGGAAGCAATGAGAAATGCAGTAGAGGCAAATTTGGTATCTGAAGGAAAGGCAAGTAATATCTTCGACTTCAATAAGACCGCTCGAGAGGCAGCAGATTTGTTCGATGAGTTGAAGTACTCATATGGATCTGAAAGTGATAATAACATCGCAACAAAGTTATTCCCTATGTGGTGGAACGCAAAGAAGAATCTTCGTTCTATCTTAAGAAAGCATACTAGATGGGATGAGCGTCAGCAGGTTATTATCTATGACAGTTCCTATGATACTGGCATTGATATGGCTCATATAAAGGAAGCTTGCTATTGGTTTGCAAAGCAAATCGGAAAAAAGAATGCTGAACGTAAGGTTCAGTTTGATGAAGAAAGGTACTTATTCGTAAGAGAAAGGTACATTGCTGCAAGAGATATCACCTTATACAACAGAAATCGTATTAATGACGATCTTTACGAAGCTGCCGTAAGACAGAGGTATGAGTATAAGGAAGAGTATGTAAGGCTTACTGATTACTTTAATACTCTTACAAAGTACACATTTGATGAAGAAGAATTTTATATGCTTTATACAGACTACACGGAGCTTAGAAAGGTATTTGAGTTCTTCAACTATTACTCGTATGACAGTAATGTTGCTGATGAAGATTTTGCAAGAAAGGTAAATAATCTTGGAGATTTTAGGGCAGTTGCAGGACAGAAAGTGTCAAGAATTATTAATAAGATTTGTAAGCATTATGGAATTGATAAAGTAAAAGACATGAAAGAAGTTGTCCGTCATGCCGGAAGTGACCATGAAGTAAGGGAGATGAAAGACTATGGATTCAATTACTACATGGCAATGCTCGGTGATGCAGTAAATCCTTTGCATATTACAAAGTATACTGTAATCTCCATTAATCCGATGGATTACTGGACAATGTCGTTCTTTAAGAATACTGCTTCCTGTCATACCATTGATAAGTTAAATGTAAGAGATGTATATGACTCTGAGCATGTATACAACGGAATGTATAGTGCAGGAACAGAAAGCTATATGCTTGATAATAGTTCAGTTGTGTTCTACACGGTTGATGCAGATTATAAGGGAGATATGTGGAAAGCAGATAAAGATAGACGTATGATGTTCCACATTGGAGAAGACGGAAAGCACTTTATTTTCGGTAGATTATATCCAGATGGAAGAGATGGCGGTGAAACAGGATTAGCCGCACAGTTTAGAAATGTAATGCAGAAGGTATTGTCAGAATGCCTCGGATTCAACAATTTGTGGAAAGTGAAAAAGGGAGTATCTGGATGTGAGGATTATTCATGTACAGAAGGTACACATTATGCTGATTATTTAAGCTATGATGATTGTGGATATAGTCATCTGTCAGAAACAGAAATGAGAACAATAAATATTGGTCATAATCCTATATGTCCTTACTGTGGAGACACTCATAGAGGAAAGGAAAGTGTATTCTGCTATCATCACAATTCAATGGAAGAGCCTGAAAGGGAAGATGTAATTGCAAGTTGTTGTAATTGTGATGGAACAATATATGAAGATGATTGGGATCGTATTTATTGTGAAGACAATGATGAGTATTATTGTTGCGAGAGTTGTGCAAGAAATGATGGACTTAGACTCTGTGAAGATGATGAAAATTGGCACACAGATTGGTGGGCAGATTCATATACAGGAGCATATTATTCACAGGACTATTATGATAATAGCGATGAATGGATTAGTGGAGACGGAGTTTGGTTCGCAAACAGAGAAAACATGGAAAATGCAGGCTACGTAGAGGTTGATGGAGATGCATACAGAAGCGAGGAGGCATTTTGGGATAATTACGATGAGCAGTGGTATTTAACAAATGATTATGACTATATCGTAATTGAATATGAATACCGTTTCAGGGACGAAGAAAACGCAAGGAACTACGGATTCGAACTCAACGAAAATGGCGAGTGGGTTAGAGCATAAGGGAAAAGAAAGGAGAATAATATTATGAGTAAGATTGGTAGATTTATGAAGGTTTGCAAATTGAATAAAGGTGAATTGAAGGGATACTTAACAAATTGGATTCGCAACTACTACAGTGATGTGGTAGTTGGCGATGGCTTTGTATATGCAAGAGGCAATATGAATGTATTGTTAACTGCACATATGGATACAGTACATGATGAAAGCCTCAAGAAGTATATCACTGTTAGTAAGAAAAAGGAAGATGGAAGAGTGTTGCATACACTTACTTCTAAACAGGGAATTGGCGGTGATGATAGATGTGGAGTCTACATGATTATGAAAATTGTAGAAAGAGGATATAGACCATTCATCCTGTTTTGTGAAGATGAAGAGATTGGTGGTGTAGGTAGCAAGAAGTTTGTAGAGACAAATTACATAACAGAACTTGAAAAGATGTTATTCCTTGTAGAGCTTGACAGAGCACATGATAAGGATCTGGTGTATTATGATGACGACAACAAGGAATTTCATAGTTTCTGTGAGGAAGTAACCGGGTATAAAGAGAGTTATGGTTCATTCTCAGACATATCTGTATTATCTCCGTATTGCATGGTATCATCTGTAAACATAAGTTGTGGATACTACAATGCACATCATCTTGACGAGTATGTTGTATTTGAGGAAATGGAAGATAGTATTGAGGCAACTATAAAGTTGTTAGATGCAAGTAAGAATCTTGAAAAGGGATTTGAGTACGAAGAGCATATCTACACAAGAGGTTATGGCTACTATGGATATGGATATGGCTACAATTCAAATCTCTATCAGGCATACAAAAATGAAAAGAGTGAGTTGTACTATGAATATGATGGAGATAATTGTGAAGATTGGTATCAAAAAATTGAGGACAAGGCAAACGAAGAGCCTGAAAAAGTAAAGGCATGGATATTCATGCTGGAAGATGGAAGTGAAGTTGAAGCACTTGGTCGCTCATTACAAGAAGCAATCGGGCAGTTAATGATTGAGAACTGTGAACTTAGCTGGAGTATGGTTATGGATTATTATATGTACTAATAAATACGGAGAGCAGTCAAATGATTGCTCTCCTATTTTGTCACACGGTCAATGGAAAGCCGACACTAAACGAGAGCCGTGCAAAAAACTTTTATACGAAAAGGAGAGTTTAATTATGAGAAACGAAATGTCAAAGGAAATGTTCGCAGAAGAAGTAGCAATGTTAGTTGGCGGTACTGTAAAGGAAATAACGAAAACAAATGGTATTAAACATACTGGAATAATTGTTGAACTTGAAGGAACATCATGTGCACCAACAGTGTATATTGATGAACAGTACGATGCAGGCTTAAGTATAAGCGAAACTGTAGATTATGTTAAGGGAGTAGTAAGCAAAACTCCTGTGCTTAACTTGGATTTCAGTTGGATCTGTGACTTTGAGAAAGTAAAAGACAAATTGAGAGTTGGTCTTGTTAATGAAGCTATGAATGAGCATATTGAAGTAAGTAAAAATGCACTATCATATGGCTTCCCAGATTTAATAATGTTCCCATACATTCAAGTTGGCGATAGCGAAACTACAAAAGTTAGAAATTCACAACTAGAATTATGGGGGGTTAAGCCAGATGATGTATTTAACATAGGGTTGTTAAACATGGAAAATGACGTAACTATAGACAAAATGAACGAAGTACTTATTAGAATGGGGATGCCGGCAGAAATTGTAAATCAAATAGAAATTCAAATGAAAATTGTTAGAAGAAAGAATGGTGGTGTGTATGGAGCTGCTGCAATTCTTACAAGGGCAGTACGTAAAATGTTGCCGGAAAAATTTGTAGTTCTTCCATCTAGTGTTTGGGAAGTTCTTGTCCTTCCATTGGGCGATACAACAGAAGATGCAATGGAACTTTACAATATGATTGCAAAAATAAATAGGGAACAGGTTGCTCCTGAAGAAGTGCTTTCAAATAAGCCGTATTACTTCGAATAGAAGTGATCATATATACAACTGAATATGGAACAAATGTTAAAAGAGAGTGGCTATTTGGTCACTCTCTTTTGTATGCAAAGAAAAAGGAGAGAAAAACATGGTAGTAGAAACAATCAACAACACAATGGCAACTGTAAACAATGCAAATAAAGGAGATGAAGTTATGCGAGGAGCAAAGGTATTTAACTTGGAAGAGAACAGAATGGAAATGAAGAAATTACTTGAGGAGTACGATTACAATGTCAGTGATAATGGCATTGATACAATCGTCAACAAGTGGTGGAACAAGAAGACCAACCTTAGAAACATTTTCCGTAAGCATCCTAACTGGGATGAAGAGCAACAGGCTATTATTTATGATGCAACAGAATATGAAACTGGTATCAATAAGGATTTGATCAATGAGTTCTTAACATGGTTTACTGACAATATGTTTAAGACTATTGGTGAGAAAGAAGGTTTCAGATTTGATAGAAACGAGTATGATGCAGTTACTCGCAATTTCCAAAATATAAAGGACATAATTAGATATAACAGAGAGGAAGTATTTGGTGATGCCTATCCTCTTTTAGTCGAACGTTATTATGACTTGAGGGAAGATTACAAAAGACTGAGAGATATATATAATAAAAATTGCTACTATCAAGTAGATGATGGAATTTACTTGAATGAAGAGCAATATAAGCTAGTAGACAAATTAAATCGTATCATCAGAAACATAGAAAGTAGCAATGCAGACCAAGAATTTGTTAATGCAATTAATGATTTAGGTCTTGATATCAATGTGTCTGTAGGACAGAAAATATCAAGAATCGTTAATAAGATTTGTGTATATTTTGGTCTTGATAAGATTGTCAACGTTCAGAAGATATACAGAAATGGAGAGTATATTGATAAGAATTATGGATATAATTACTACTTCGCAAAACTTGGTGATGCAATCAATCCAATCATAATCAAAAAGTACACTGTCATCTCAATCCTTGATTTGGATTACTACACTATGTCATTCTTAGCACATAAAAAGGCAACTTGTCATACCATAGACAAGAAGAATAAAAGAGGTTGTGAACATTCATATAGTGGTTGTTATTCATCTGGAACAGAAAGCTATATGTTCGATCCATCCACAGTAATCTTCTATACAGTAGACGAGAATTATAATGGTAAGATGTGGAAAGCAGACAAGGACAGAAGAATGAATTTCCATATCAATGAAGATGGAGAATTCTTTATCTTCGGTAGATTGTACCCGGACGGAAGAGACGGTGGAGAAAAGGGTCTTGCAGCACAGTTCAGAAACGTAGTACAAAGAGTATTGACAGAGTGCCTTGGCTTTAACAATTTGTGGAAAGTAATAAAGGGAACTGTACCTTGCGAGTTTGTAAATGATGAATATTCAACACACTATCCTGATTACTTCAAGTATGAAGATTGTGGGTATTCATTCTTAAAAGACAGAATAAAAGAATTCCCTCGTATTAGAATTGGTTCACTTCCTATTTGTCCTAAATGTGGACGTGAACATGAAGAGGAAGAATGGATTACATGCAGTGATTGTAGAGACAATGAAGAGAGAACTGTCTTATGTAATAGATGTGGAGCAAGAATACATTTAGACAATGATGATTATGTGCTTGATGTAGATACTGATCATTATTATTGCGATAGTGACTGTGCTTCAAATTATGGTGTGGAATACTGTGAAGATGATGGCAGCTACCATAGTCAAGACACAGTATATTGTGAGGATGATTGTGCATATCATTTTGTAGACAACTGTCTGCATGACGACTATGATAACAACTGGTATTTCAGGTGTGACAATGAGGTAATTGTTAACTGTCGTAATGGTGCAACACTTGTATTTGTAAGCGAAGAAAACGCAATAGCATATGGTTGTGTTTATGATGAAGAAACAGGCACATGGAAATACAACGATTAATAGGAAACTATAAATGTACAAAAGGGAGCAGAGAAATCTGTTCCCTTTTGTATTGCAAAAAATACAAAAGAGGTGAACAAAATGCAAAATATGAAATTGAGAGATTTCCAAAACATATTAGATGAATACGGATATGTAAGAACAAGAAATAATGGTGGTTCTCATACAGTATATGAGCGATCTGTAACAATTGGAAGTGTTACGTTTAAAGATTCAATTAGCATTCCAACAAATAATAAGATGCTTAGTGGGCCTATGGCAAAGCGACTTGTGAAACAGATAACGGAATTTGATAATACAATCTGCATGTTACAACTGAATATGGAATGTAACAAAAATGGCTTTTTAGCAAAGAAAGGTGGGAAGTAATTATGTACAAGGTAAATTTAGTTTGGGATGACGGAACAAAGCAGGAGTTTTATAAGTTATCAGAACATGAATGTGATGTTATGTGTAATGGAATGAGAACTGCACTTGGTAACCAAATAAAATACATTGGATACAACAAGATGTTTAGTTGGACAAATGAGCAAGAACTTATGGCAAGGGCAAATGGTTAATTGAAAGGAGATTACGAACATGAAAAATGAAGAGTACATTTGGTTAGCAGAATTTCTTAACGGAAAACAGATCGTTGCTATTGGTAACGATAAGGCTGGAGCATTAAGGAGTCTTCATGACAGAGTCCAGCACGATTTTAAAGGCAGAGTTGCAAATATGGACTTCAATGAATTTATTACATTGAGTACAGTAAAGGTGACACCTATGATTTCAGTTGAAGGATTGTTTAATAATGAAAAGGAGAGCGAACAGATGAACAGAGAGGAAGCATTAAAGAACAGAATTGATATCATTACAGGCAAGGCAGAAAGAGACAGAGCAGAAAGGATTAGAAAGTTACATGAGGAACAGGATAGAATTGAAGCTATGCTTGATAATATACGAGACATGAAGGATAGAATACAAGATATTATTAAACTTGCAAATATATGTGTTGATAACGGAATTAAAATACCAATGTCAGAACCATTCAACTTTGATTGTGATGCAGGAAGTGAATATGGTTACCCATATGAATTTATAGCAGAAGGATGGGCGCATCATGTTGGTCTTATTTCTGAATGTTGTAGAGATGATATTCTAAGACGCAAATATAAATTTAAATACATTGGAATAGAAAATGGTGGTGCTTGTGGCTGCTATGATTTTTGGACTAATGGAAATGTTACTATGCATATACATGAAACCAATAGAAAAGAAATTAAAGTCCCATCAGAGCATGATCTTAAAAAATTCCTTGACGAATTCCCTAAGTTTGAAAAGGGATTTTTAAATTGGATCGATTCATTGAGAGCATAAGAAAGGAGATTGAGAATATGAGTATTAATGATATGTTGGATGCCGGAATTACAATACAAGGCAATGTGCTTGTAAAGGAGACTGATAAATATTTTTGTAGCCATATGTTATTTAATGATAATGCAGAATGGCTTGACAGATCTAATGAATGGATGGATTGGGAAGTCACGTATATGTATCCAGAAGATGAGTTAATCTGTATCGAAGTTAAAGAGGAGGACTAAGATTATGCGAAAGGAAGTAAACATTAACGAGAGAAAGAAAATGATTCTTGCAATGGAATTTATTGCCAGACATGTCAATGATGAGGATGTATTTGATCGTTGGCTTATGAGTGGTGTGCCAGATGGTGACATAAAGTACGGAAGTATTGATGTTGATGACGTAGATGACTACTACACAGAAGATGAAACGTTCAAAGATTTCATGAGTTGCTTCTTAAGAGTTATGAAGGGAGCTTATAACTCAGGTGGTTTGTATTGTAACGGAATTGTATGTAAGGACAAGGATGATTACAAACAATAATACAACTGAATATGGAACTAACAACCTGGGAGTCTTATATAGGCTCCCCATATTAAGAAAAGGAGAGATGAACATGATAAATATGTGGGAGAAAGAGTACTATACGATTTATATGCTTTGTGATGTATACACAAATACGGATGTTAAGATGATAAAATTGCGTGGCAATTTCTATGATGTTGGTAATCCTGGATATAACGAAAACGGAGAAAAAGACGAGAGGTATACTTCAAGGGCAGTTGACTATTACGAAAGTGTTACATTTAAACTGAAAGATTTTATTGATCGCTTTGTTATTGGCAAAGAAGATTTGTTTAGTTCAGATGAATATGAAAACAGGGATGAATATTCAACAGATTTAACACCAACAGAAGCAGAAGAAATTATGTTAAATAATTTGTCCAAGCAATTAAATTTCTCTGAACTTACAATTGACACTCCATGTGGCGACTATGTAGAACGTTGGGATAAAGATAGTGAGTTGTTATAAACAGAAAGGAGAGATGAGGTATGAAGAAGTACGATTGTGATGGTGGAACAATAATGATTGGCACAAGTAATTTTAATGTTTGTTTTCCAAACGGATATGGTGACGGAGGTTTTAGTGTTAAAATCGTTAGAACACAAAAACAGAAGGAGAAATTTAATAAAGAACATGAAAAGTGGAAATGGCTAGGTGAGATTTATGGTAGCGAGATTAATATATATTCTTATGATTGTCTAAGTCAAGAAGAATTGAAAGATAAGGCAAACATTCTTTATACATTGAGTGGCAGGTATTTTGTATATAGAAACGAAGGAAAGATTGCAATAGTGGAAAAAGATTTTTAGGAAGGAGATTAAAAATTATGAGCAAGAACGTAGAAAAGAGATTAGAAGGAATCAAGAAAATGGCACTTGATATTCAAGCAATGTGTGAATGTATCCTTGAGGATGCAGAAGATGTAACTAGCTCTGGTGATTTATTTGTAATCGAATCACAATTTGAACGTATTGGTCGTAAGGCAGATAACGGATACGATTACGTTCGTAACACATATGATGAATTCGATGAAGAATAATCATATATATAACTGAATATGGAGTTTGTAAACATAGGGCGATTCATATAGAGTCGCCCTTATTTAAACAAAAAGGAGATTAAAATTATGTACGAAGTAATTACTATTTGGGACGATTGTAAAAAGGATGTTGAATATGTTGCAACAGAGAAAGAAGCAGAGAAAATTTATTATGGCTATGGGTATATGAATACATTGTTCCGTAGTTATGGTGAGTTGACAAAGGAAGAATTTGATGGAATTGAAACAAAAACATATCAAACACCAGAGTATAGAAAGGCAATTGATATAGGACTTGAGGCATTTATAAAAATGTCAAATGATTATTGTGAAACAGATATCGATGAGGCAGAGTTGTTGTATGACGAACTTGGTTATACGTATGATGATATAAAAGGTTACAAAGATAAGAGTGTGCTTGATTGGTTCGTAAGAGCAATCGATTATGATGATTTGTGGGCAAGATATCTTATGGACAATGGAATGTGGGATGATACAGTTAACAAAATGGATCAGGATATTGTACAAGATATTCTTTGTGATTTTGGCGAATACTATACAATGGAAGAGTTCTTCTGTGAGTACATGGATAGGCACTTTCATAAATACGGAAGAGAATTTGATGAGTTTAAATAAGAAGGGAGAACGAAAATATGAGAAGAGCAGTAAATATTGTATGGGATTATGATGAGGAAGAGGAAAATGGATTAGCACAATTTATTGGATTGCCGGATCATGTTGATATTCCAAATGATGTCGATGATGAGGATATTGCAGATTGGTTGTCTGATACATATGATTTCTGTGTGTATGGATTTGAAATTGAAACTGTTAAAAATGAAAATGTGGATAAAACAATCATACATATTGAGGTAGACGAATATGGATTTTATAACATTTATTCATCTAACGAAAATGTTGAAATTACTATATTTGATTATAATGCTGGTGGGCCTCGTGATGATGAAGAAGCTGAAATGTATAGGGAGCATAAAGAAATGGTTGAAAACGAAACAATTAAACTTGTTTATTAAAAATGAAGGGAGAATGGAATGCAGAATTACAAAAACAAACACGTAAGAGAAGTTTGCCATGGTGTAAAAGAAAACGATAAAGTGGCTATAAATGAGATGGCAGATTATTTTATGAACCTGGATTTAATAAATGAAAAGTCTATCTTAGTCCCGGCTCCAAATCATCAAGGATTTGCAATGTATACAAGGGAGATTTCAAAAATAATAGCAAAAAATACTGGTACTACTGTATGTGATGTATTGAAATGTATTCCGCATGAAATGTTATATCAACAAAAAAAGAAAGGAATCATACACAAACCTACAATGTATCTAACTTGTGCAATAAAAGAAGGAACAGAAATATATTTTGTAGACAATGTAATTGATACAGGTATGACATTTTTTACGGCACAACAATTACTTGGTCACAAATTAAAGGCATTAATTTATGCAAGTGCTAACAAAAAATTTCAATAAATGAAAGGAGAATAATTATGGAACACAAAATCGAATTTATTAGCATTAACTGTAATGGAGAAGAAAGAGAATGGCATATGACACCTACGGAAATGTATGAGGAATACAATGGAGAATGTGATCTTCCTGATCTTGGAGATACGATTGTGTCTTGTATATTTGCTGGTACACAATTATATTTTGAAACATTCAGTGAAATGGTTTACGTATTCTTTGGAGAACAATAAAACAAGATTTTTAATGGAGGATAATGATATATGGCATATAAAATTAAAAGAGAAGATGGATGGTATGAATGTCCAGTATGTGGATATATGTGGAAAGATGCTTTTGACCTAAGTTTTGATGAAAATGAAAAAGTTCCATGTTGTCCAGATTGTGGAGAACTAATTGAAGATGGTGGCGACGATTAACAATAAAAGTAAATTTTGAAAGGAGATTAAAATTATGGAAAACAAAATGTGGGATGTACAAATTAATATTACAAATGATGAGTACAACAAATATGTAAAAGCACTTAAAAATTATGAGTATGTTGATTTATGGGGAGAAGTTCAAGTATATCTTAATGCTCCAATAGGTGGAGTTATGTATGGAGCAGAACTTAATCTTTCATGTAATTCAGGCAATGATTATTCTGCAATATACATAATGAAATTGGATACTACATCTGCTAACTACAATGAATTTGATCAGTATTCAACTGATTACAACGAATTTGAGCCATTTAATTATAACAGGATTATAATTGATGGCGAGCTTATAGAGCAAATGAAGTTTTTTATCCTTGATTATATAAGCGAAAATGTACTTAAGAAAAAATCAGGATCAATATTTATAAACGATGCTGAAAAGATGTTTGATTTTATGATGTTAAGTAAGGATGAATTCCTTATGTCATATAGATACTTAACAGAAGAAGAGTATGATGCAACTAATGCATACTTCAATATACTAAATGAAATCAGAATATTAAACGGAAAGGAGAATTAATTATGGATGTAGTACAGTTTTCATTGGACATTTTACTTGACAGAAATGATATTGATGCAGAAAAGATAGCTGAGGCTTTAGAAAGCCTTGGCTATTCTGTTCTTGGAGCATCATGGAAGGCATCTTGGACACAAGATGATTATGAACATGGTAGACAACCATATAGTTATGATTGAGAAAGAGAGGTGATGAATATGGTATTCTTTACACAAGACGGAAAGGCAATCGATTCTAAAAAGTTTAGATGTGTTGACTTTCTGATAAGTAAGTTTGATAACTGGGACAATGAAATCTGTTATGATTTCCAATCTGCAATTGAAGTTGCTGAAGAGAATGGATTTGATGAAATTGTCCTGAGAGCATGGAAAACGGAAGACAAGTATAACAATAGGTTTGAACAACCTGATGTATACGAAGTTATTTGGGAAAGAGAGGTATGAGTTATGATAGTAAGTGATTATAAAAGAATTATTGAGACACCTGATAACGATGAGTTAAATGGTATCATTGGTTATTGTGATTCAACTGGAAGTTTTATTCTTTATATAGATGAGTTAGATGGACTTGAGGTAATAGAAGAAATACCTGTTGTTGAAAATGAACAATGGGATAAATGGGAATAGAAAGTGAGGTGTGAAGTATGAGCAAAACAAATGAACTTATCGATCAAGCAAAAAAGCTTATTAACGACTATTATATCAAGGATTTCCTTGGGGATGAGACGGAATTTGATTATGATGTAGACTTCTCTGATCTTTCAAATATTAGTGTGGCATGTACAGATTTGGAAGACGAAATAAATGGAGATAGTCATGAAGTACAAGTAACCATCGATCTTACAAGAAATGCAATCGTAACAGAGATTGATGGATATATTGTATCAGATAATGAGTATAGTACACTTGAAGAGTTTATTAGACTTGAGCTTGAATGGCTTGACTTTGATAGCCTTGTATCAATAAGCGATGAAGAATGGGATGTATTCTTCGAAAAGAAATTTAATACTAACAACTGAATATGGAACTGATAACAAAAGGGAATCCATTATATGGGTTCCCTTTTAGATTAAAAAAAGTGAGGAATAATAATATGAAAACATGGAATGAAGTATGGAAGTATTTATGTAAGAGACCCGGTTATGATTTGATGCAGTTTTATGTTAAGAATCCAAACGAAGTTGCATTGGCATTTTGGAATGGAGTTCTTACAGTATTGGAACTTGAAGGAAAAATTACCAGTGAAGATGGTATGAACATTTGGAACGAGATTATTGGAAAGGAAGGTAAATAAGTATGAGAAAGATTAGTGTTGATGATTCTGTACAGGAAATGTTCCCTGATTGGAGAGAACTTAAACCAGGTGAGTGGTCAAAGAACGGAAGATTAATTGAATACACACCAAATAGATTCCTTGAAATTGGACTACATAGAGAACCAGAAGATGATGAATATACATTACATGTATTTGATAATGATGATGTAATCTTTTGCCAAGAAGTTTGTCAACATGTTGAAAAACTTGAGTTTGTATGGGCAATGACAGAAAGTGAATGGGCAGAAATGATGATTGATCATTTAACTAAAAATACTGACGGATCTGATTTCTATGGAAAAGTGTGTGTTGGAGATTTAAGTATTGAGTTTCAGCATACATTAGATTTAAGTGCATGGTATTTATATACAAATACATATTGCACCAATATTGATGAAGATGAAAATGATCATTATGGAAATTATAATGGATTCCCATACACTATGTTCGATGCAAATATTGAAGTTCCAATCACAAATTCATTTGATAAATTCAAAAAAGAATGTGAGATAGCAATAACCAAAATGATAGACGATGATAAACACGAGCATCTTATGGAACATGCATATAAACAAGTTGCAAAATGGGCATTTGAATAAACAAAAAAGGAGAATAAAGTTATGCAAGGTGAATTATATTAAGAAAGATTTATTTTAACAATACACTTTAATCTCATGCATACAACTGAATATGGAACGATTAATAAACGAATCTAATTTTTAGGAGGAAAAAATTATGGCAGCAAACGTAGAAACAATGTATTCAACAAGAGTAACACCGTGGCATGGAATGGGAATTATTGTAAAGGAAGCACCAACAAGTGCAGATGCAATTAGACTTGCAGGACTTGATTGGAATGTAGAAAGACAGAACATCTACACAGAAAATGGAATCCAAATTCCTGGCAATTATGTAAACATAAGAGATGTTGACGGAAAGCCACTTGGTATTGTAGGTGACAGATATCAGATTGTACAGAACAGAGATGCATTTGATTTTACAGACTCTCTTCTTGGAGAAGGTGTAAGATATGAAACTGCCGGATCGCTTAATGGTGGAAGAACAATTTGGTTGTTAGCATTACTTCCAGATGAATTTACCATTCTTGGTGATAAGGTAGATCCATATGTAGTATTTACAAATACACATGATGGAAGTGGTTCTGTTAGAGTTGCTATGACACCTGTTAGAGTTGTATGCCAAAACACATTGAATATGGCAATGAGAAATGCAAGTAGAACATGGTCTACAAGACATACAGGAAACATTAACTCAAAGTTAAATGATGCAAGTGACACATTAAAACTTGCTCATGCTTATATGGAAAGTACAAAAGAAACTTTCGAAGATCTGTATAAGGTTAAGTTAAACGACATCTCTCTTAGAAGAATGGTTAATGATATTGTTCCTATTGACGAGAGTAAGATGACTGAAACACAAATTAAGAATGCTAAGGTAATACAGTTAGATATTATCAGAAGATATAATGATGCTCCTGATTTAATCATGTTAGATAAGACTGGAGCAAGATTGATTCAGGCAGTTGCAGATACAACAACTCACATTGAACCCTTTAGAAGAACTGCAAACTACAAGGAAAACAAATTTCTTAAAACAATCGATGGAAATAAGATGCTTGATCGTGCCTTAGATGTAGTGCTTAGTGCATAGTTAATATTTTGAGTGGTGTACTAAAATGTATGCCACTCCTTTTTAAATAAGAAAGGAGATTAAATTATGAAAAAAACTTATATTATTACTGCATTTGGAAGTGATGGAGAATTCTTTATAAGAAAAATATTTGGTACAAGAGAAGAAGCACAAAATTATATTATTGAAATTATAGAAGAAGACAGAAATGAAGATGCAGACAATTTTAGCTTTGGCACAAAAGATGTATATGATCTTGAAGTAATTGATTCAAATGGATTTTGTGGATTTAATATGTTTAATGATTATTCAATAGAGTATTATGCAGTTCCATACAATGATATTAAACAAATTGAAAACTAAATATAGAACACGTTATCAAGGAAGTCCTGAAACATGGACTTCCTTTTTTATTAAACAAAAGGGAGATTAAAACAATGAGTGAAGTAAGAACAAATGTAGCAACAAACAATGCAAATGAAAGTGAGGTAATGAATATGAAAGGAACAAAGATCGTTTATAAGAAAGTTAGAGTACTTAATGATGGTAAGTATTATCCACTGTTTATTGATAACAAGAAACCATTTGAGTTTGGTGAATGGATGCAATCTGAATATCATCCTACAAAGGGATTTGCACCTAGAAGCATTAATGGAACTGATAGCGAGAATCCAATTGGTGGTTGGCATTCATGTCCGTTGCCGGAAGCAAGTTGGATAGCAGATCAGCTAAAGAGTGGTGAAAGAAGAGTGTGGATGGAATGCGAGGCAATGAATGTTGTTGAGTATGAAAGACCACAAGGCATCTGGTATTTATCTGAATGGTTAAAACCAATCAGAATTTTAACTGAAGATGAAGTTAGAGAACTCACACAAGAAGCAGTGTGAGTTTTTTAATGCATACAACTGAATATTGAACAACAAATAAACAAATTTTAAAGAACAAAGGAGATCAAAATTATGAAAGCAAATGAAATTATGAACAACGAACTTCACATCACAACTAACCATACTGGAAAAATGAAAGGAATGTGCAGCATTAGTACTAGCTGCAAGACCAATGCTAACTGCGAGAGATATTCAAAGATCCCTGGAAGTGTTTGTCAAAAATGTTATGCACAAAGAATGATGCAGATGTACAAACAGATGAGTCCTTGCTATGAACGGAATGCAGAAATCTTAACAAGCAGAATTCTTAAAAAGGATGAGCTTCCTGTTATTAACAGTAAATATTTTAGATTTGAGGCCTTTGGAGATTTGCACAATGAGATCCAGCTTGAAAACTATTTCAATATTTGTAAGAAAAACAAGGGAACAAAGTTTGCACTTTGGACTAAGAACCCTCACATTGTTGCAAAGATTGCAGATAAAAAGCCAAAGAACTTACAGATACTTGTATCAAGTCTGTTCCTTAATAAGGAAGTTGATATAAGTAATATGCCATACATAGATAAGGTGTTCACAGTATATGACAAGAAAACAATTTCTGAAAACAATATTGAAATAAACTGTGGCGGTAGAAGTTGTGCATCATGTCTTAGATGCTACAAGAATAATGGAGAAAAACATATTAGAGAGAAACTTAAATAACAAACATACAACGATGAGGTCACAATTGTGGCTTCATCGTTTCTTATTAGGAAAGGAGCATATTATGCGAAGAACAAAGGAAATAAAACCATTAGTATTTAATTGTTATGTAAATGGTGTATTAGTTAAGCCGGAAGATTTAAAAAATATTCAGGTTACAAACCAAGGATACATTGATTTAGTTGAAAGATTTAAACAGAGAGTTAGAAATGAATTAGAAGGGAGAGATTAGATATGAGTACAATTGATGAATTAAATATCAATTTGATTAATGCTATGAAAGAGAAAGGTGATATTATTTGTGGATTGGAAGAAGGAAATGTTCCAATAACAATGAATGATTTAATTAATTTTTGTATAGAGCAGAATATTTCATTAGACACCCCTATACTTATTGGTTGTCCAGATGGTTACTTTCCATTAGCTTATTATCATAATGGTGAAAGGCATGATGAATATGGAAACGCGCATGATTTGGGTATGTTAGTTATTGATGACGGAGATTTTTAATTAATTGAAGGGAGAAATAATATGAATTGTAGTAGTATTAATTTAAAACAGAATAGTTTAGCACAATATGAATTGGCGTATAAGTATAAAGGAAAACTTCATAATGATGTTGTTATAGCAAACGACTTACGGAATGCAAGATTTAAATTAAGTGTAATGAAGAACTGCAAGGTTGATGCGATTAAGATCGTTGAATGGAAGGAGAGATAAATATGAGAGTTGCAAGCATATGGAATGAAGAAGCTGAAACAGAAGAATGGTATATGTCTATTAGACTTGATAGTAATGAATATGTTGATGTAAAATTATGTGAAGACGGTTTTGTATACATATTATATAGTGGGACTTATACAAATTATGATAAAAACGGAATTGATAGAGATGTAACAAAAGGTGAGTATACCTGCATTATTGATTTTGCTATCTGTGAATTTAAAAAACGTGGTATAATTAAATAATAGAAAGGAGATAATAGTATGTTAGATATTTTGTACTTCTTAACTGGCGGAGCTTTATCTGTGAAACAAAAAGTTAAAGACAGTAAAAAGACAAACGAAAATAGAAATAAGGCATTATCAAACGGATCTCATGTGTATCGTGATGCATATGGAAGATTAAAATATGATAATATGTTTGTTGGTCATAAGAATGTAGATGGGCATGATTGTTTAGTATCAGAAGAACCAGATGGAACATATGGAAAAGTTATTATTGATTATTATAATGGAAGCTTACAAGAAGAAGTTGACAAAATCCTTAGCCAGCAGGAAAGAGAAAAGTTATTAAATAAAATTGAGGCATATAATGTAAAAACTAAAGATAAATTATTTGGTTATAGTTATAACAAAAATGGATACGAATATTTTGATATAAGTACTGGAAAGAAGTATAAAATTGTAACATTCAGAAGTAGAGTTTACAATGGGTATAAGTATGTAAAAGGAAAATTATATGAAGATGGCAACATTATTATATTCATGGACTACGAGTATAGAAATTGGATGGTAAATGACACAGGCAAGTTTGATGAAGAAGAATATTGGAACAATAGATTCTATGATGAAATAAATCAAAAGCATGATAAAGGTGAAATATGCGATTTGGCTAATAGAAATTATAGATATGACGAAGAAAGTTTAAACAGATATTTAAGCAAGGTAAAATTACATGAGAACGAATACTGCAAATATAATTTTAACGATCCATTATATTACTATACGGAAGTTGATACTGGAAGAAAGTATTATTTAATTGTTGGTGGTGGGTTAATGGATTATTTTGTCCGTGGTGATAGATGTGAACTCAAAGCATTACATTATATGAAAATTAGCGATTTTAATTCATACGACACTGTATATAAAAAGATAGAAAATTTCTTAGATAGATGCATAATGAAAGTTTATGAAGGTAAAAAAGAAATTCATTTATATTACTATAAAAAAGATTATGAAAAATTGTCAGAGTGTGCATTTAAAAATAGAATGAAAAAATATGGATATGGGACTACTGAAGAACAAATAATAATGAATATAATCAAAGAGAAAGAGACGCCATATAAATATATAGTTGCAGAGAAAAAACGTGAAATGTACGAAGAGAGGGAGCGTGATGAAAAAGAAATAATGCTTAAGATTAAAAATAAAATTTGCAAAAAATGGGGAAATTTAATTTTAGATAGAAAATATATGGAAAACGAAAGTGACAGAAGAGATTTAATAAACATAAAAGATATTGCTAATATAAAATTTAAAATAGAAAATATAGAAGACGTTAAAGATGATTATCCAGAACTTTTAAAGTTCTTTGGTATTCAACAGATTAATATTTAAAAAGAAAGGAAATTATAATAATGAGTAAAGAATTTGAATTTTATTTAAATGTTATGCTTTATATGGCAGGTAATAATATTGACAATAAAACAATTATATTATCTCAATTGTTACAAAAAGATAAGTATGATGGTATGAAAAAATATTTAGTAAATGATAATGGAAATATAGATAAGGATGCAATTAAATTTGTGGTTGAGTCAATGGATAAAATTGCTCATAAACTGTATGTGGTACCACAGAAATATAATGGAGAAATAAACAATATAATATTAAGAAAAATACTGTCAGACTATAAACATATAACACTCAATGTTGTTGATAATACAATAGAAAAAATGAATGATGAGTTAGATGACATAATAGCAAAATCAAATGAAAATTATTATGCATATGCAGAAATAACTAATAAAAAAGTTTATTTGAAATTAAAATGTATAGAAAATCCTAATAATATTGATTTGTTCTCAATTTTACATGAGATAGGTCATATAGAAACAAACTTATCATATATGTGGAGAGTTGAACAGGAATATTTAGCTACACAGTGGGCATTAGATCATTGTGATATGTATGGTATAACTGTTAGTAGAGAATTGCTGGAGCAACAACAGAATTATATTTATTCTTTTTTAACAAACAATAAATATAAAAATAAATATAAACTTAAATACAAATTATAAAAAGACTAATCAATTTGATGTGACCCCCAAAAGTTAGACTTTTTAAGCGTAGCAGTTTTATGGCTGCTACGCTTTTTTTATGCAGCCAAGAGGCGAAGCCTGTATTGAACAGGACTCAGCCATCCTAGTTTCTCTTTAATTCTTTGTTCATTGTAATACTTTATATATCGTTCGATTTCAGATTTCAATTCTTCGTAGCTATAATAAACAACTCCATAATAGATTTCCTGTTTGAGCAAGCCAAAAAAGTTTTCCATGACTGAATTATCGTGGCAGTTCCCTTTCCTAGACATACTCTGGAAGATTCGTTCTTCCTTAAGGCGATGAGAATAAGCTTTCATTTGATAAGCCCAACCTTGGTCAGAATGAAAAGTTCTGCGATATGGACAATCAGATGTTACGACTATTGCCTGTTCCAAAGCATCCATTACATTTTTAGCAGATGGTTGTTTTGCTATTCCATAGCTGATGATCTCTCCATTACACATATCCATATATGGATCTAAATAAAGCTTATGCATTATCATATGACCTTTAGCATCAATTTCGTAATACTTAAACTCTGTAGTATCTGTAGTGATCTTCTGATGAGGAATATGTGTATTAAAGCGTCTTCTTATACGATTAGGTGCGACTGTTCCAATCTTGCCCTTGTATGAACTATATTTACGGCTCTTACGTGTAAATGAAGTGACTTGCAACCCAAGTTTCTGCATTATGCGCTGTACTTTTTTCTTGTTTACAGCATATCCCTGATTTTTTAATTCGCCTAATACACGACGATAACCATAATCCTTATTAATCGTACGTATTTCAAGAATCTTTTCTTCAATTTCTTTGTCAGGATTTTCTCTATCAAACCGTTTTTGCCAATACATGTATGTAGCTTTAGGCATGCCTGTATAAGAGAGAAGGTCTTTTAATTTGAACTCTCTTCGGAGGCTGCTGATGATGAGCGCCGTTCTCTCGTTTTTGCCTCGTCCTCTAAACGCAGTCTCCTCAGTTCTTTTAAAAATGCATTCTCGATTCTTAGTTTAAGAAGCTCGTCTTCTAATTCTTTTACATGTTCAGCACTTGTATCAACAGTTATTTCTTCAGTATCTTTTTTATGATTTTCTATCTTATGTTTATCCAAAGTTTTCTTTCGACCTTTCTTACGAGGTCTCAAAGCATCAGGACCAGCAATTCTATAACGATTAACCCAGATCGCAATCATGCTTGGATTGGTTATGCCTTCTTGTATTGCCAAATCTTGATATGAAATCTCGCTTGATAGATATAACTCTACTACATAAAGTTTCTTTTCAAAAGAGTAAGTTTCTTTTTTTCGAGACCGTTTTAGTCCTTCGTCTCCGTATTTTTTATAAGCTGCAATCCACTTTCTAAGTTGAGAATTTGAGCCAAGGTCATACTTGCTAGAAAGATAATGGGTTCCACCGTTACCATTAAGATACTCCATGACTACTTGTTTCTTAAATTCATAGGAATGTTTAGACATAAAAATACCGACCTCCAATCGTTAGATTTTGGTCTAACTTTTGGGGGTCGGTACAATTGATTGGTCTTTTTATTTATATAAAGATAATTTTTAAAGAATAATATTATAAGGAGGATTTAAATTATGAGAGGACGTATTGAAGATAAGATTAGGGAAGAGAAAAAAATAAGAGAAAAAATAAGTGGCATGCCGGAATTTCTTATGGATTACTATTATTACTTAAATGAAAAAACATATAAGACAAAAAAGATTTATATTGATAGTGCAATAAGATTTCTTAATTGGTATTCAAATGGAAATATTAATAGTGTTAACAATGAAAAACTAAACAAAATTAGTCCAAGAGTAATTCAACAGTTTATGTCTGAGATACAATATTTTGATGACAATAAAGAGTTACGTGATGATGCAAAAGCAAATCTATATTGCTACATAAATGCATTTACAACATTTCTTAAATATAATAATATTATAACTGACAATCCATTTGATGGCAAGAGAATTAAAAGGCCAAATGTTGGAGATAATGAAATTACTTTTCTTGAGCCAGAGGAATATAGTATTGTAAAAAATAATATTTTATCTGGAACAGGGAGCAGTAGGGCAAGGGCAAGACAAAAACCATGGATGTATAGAGATTTATTGTTATTCCAAATTCCAATTATGACAGGCGTTCGTGTTACTGCATTAAGTCAAATATCAATGGAAGATATAGACTTCGATAAGAAATGTATATATGTAATTGATAAGGCAAGAGAAAAGAAATTATATCTTGATGATGAGACAATAGAACTATTACATACATGGATTAGGCATAGAAAGGAACTTTTAAAAGGTAGTAATGATTGTGGATATTTATTTATATCAAATAGAAAAGAAAAAATGGATGTAAGATCCATTCAATATATTGTAAATAAATATACAAATGGAATCAATAAACACATTACACCTCACAAACTTAGAAGTACATGTGCTACAAATATGTACCGGGCGACAAGAGATATTTATATTGTAGCAGAAACACTTGGACACAAATCTCCGGCAACAACAAGAAAGTATGCGATGGTAGATAACAATGATAGAATGAATGCAACTGAAATGCTTGCAAAACAGATGCATGGAATCAAGGATTAATTTATAAACGGAATTGCAAAATAGAGTTTCTTCCTATTATAATATGATATTTTACAGATGCGGTTGGTCACTTAATTGTGGCTAACCGCATTTTTTTTATGCCCATTTTTAAATTCCGTATTTTAATATTTTAAAATTCGTCTTAGGGCCTTTTTGCGATTCTTATATTTTCTATATTTCCAATCCTTGGCAGCCCTTATTGTCGCAACTTCCACAAGGCAAATCATCTATTATTCTTTGTAGCATTTCCCGGTTAGAGATAAATTGTTCGAGCAATATTCCATGCTGCTCATCCTTTTTAAACACAGATTCAAGAAGCCAATCCATTCTTTTGTCCTCAAGTTCGATCTGGTGCTTAAGGAACTCTATACTGTTTCTATGTTGTTCTCTTTCTTTTTCCAACTTTTGGTGGTGCTTAATCTGTTCTTTATCCAACTGAGATTCTAATCTTGACACTTGGATCTCAAGTTCATTTATCTTTTCCATCTTATATTTAAGAAGGGATTTCATTGCCTTGATGTCCATTGTATCATCATCTTCAATATTCTCAATATCTAAGAGAGCTTTTGCAATTGGTCGAATTGTTTCTTCATATTTAAAATTTGTATGCTCTTCAGATCCCTCTGCAAATACCCTGGATAATGTTGATTTTGCTATATAATCGTTATTTTTTTCCATAAGAGAAATGATGTCGTTGAAAGATAAGTTCTTTTCTTCTCTGACTTCTTTTAGTTTAATGATAATATCTCTTGTAGTAGTCATTAAAATCCTCCAATTGTTTCTTGTGTGGAACAGAAATGGAACAAAAGTCGAACGGTCTTTTCGTATAAAGAACTTTATATAGTACTCAAAAAGTGGTATTATTATCTCATAAGAAATATATGGGGGTATTGCTTATGGATAGGGATTTAAAATTATTACAATTTATTTACTTATTTAATAATGCAGATGAAGAATCTAAGACTTGCGTAGAGAAGCTTTTAAGAAAGCAATTATTGTTTCTTGAGTTTCAGGAGTTGCTTTCTCATATAGATCAAATAACTCCTTGACTCTTGCATCAGCTTCTTCTTGTTCTTTTATAATGTGAGTATTATAAGCATTAACAATCTTAGTTAACCCGGTATCAGTTAAATATTCAACAGGAACATTAAAGTAGTTCGCCAACTTTTGAATTCGATCAATGGTTGGCGTGCTTTTTTTCCATTTAGAAATAGAACCATTAGAGAAACCAAGTTCTGATTCTAATATTCTTTGAGAGATTCCTTTTTCTCTTCTTAACGTTTCTACCTTTTCATATAGGGTCGACATATAATCACTCCTCTCTGTAGAAAATATTCTACAAAAAAGTATTGACATGCAGAAATCTTTCTGTATAATAGGATATAGAGTTGCAGAAAAGATTCGGCACAATAAAATAAGATATAGAGAATAAACGCATTTTGAAATTTGTCTACTGAAAAGTTTCTATAGTCTTTGTAAGTACATTATAAACTTTTTACTGAAAAATTTCAACACGAACTGTTGTTCACATATCTTAAATTCTAAGTTCTTAAATATCAAGAAAGGATCAGAAGTAATTTCCAAACACAACTTAATAAGAAACGGAGAATAAACTGTTAAAAGTATAACTTTTAGATGGTCTGGTTCTTTGTTGCCAAAATTCAACTATTAATGAAGGTGAGGGTTTAAAAATGAACGAAGCAAAAGTTAAAGAAATCTGTAACAAGTATAGTGAAAACAACATGGCTCGATTGAAAAGAATCAGTTATCCACTGATAGCAAAGTATGGTGGAGTAAGCAATGCAGACTATGATGATTTCTATTCCATAGCAAATGAAACATTATGGAAAGCTGCAAGAGATTATGACGAAGAGTATTCCTTAGATAACCTGATCAAGTTTGAAAACTTCCTTTATGGTTGTCTTAGCAAGAAGTTTAAAACATATATTACGGAAAGAAACAGACAGAAAAGAATTCCTTCTCAGTTGATCACAAGCATTGATGCCCCGGTTGCTGACGGATCTGAAAGAACATATGCAGAAGTTCTTGAATCAGATTTTGATGTGACAGAAGAAATTGAAGAACTGAGTGGTAACACAAACTTTGATAGGTTTCTTTCAGGACTTTCAAAGAAACAGATTGCAATTGTAGACTTAATCATCCAAGGATATGACTTTGATGCAATCAAAAAGATTTTAAACATGACAGAAAAGAGATTCCGTACTTGTATGAATGGAATGAAAACATTTAACAATCGTATTTTACTTAGTAACTGTACATATTAATAAGAAGATTTGGAGGCAATGAATTATGAGAAACACAAACACAAACATGAACATGAACAATAACAACACACAGACATTTGAAAAGAGCAAGATGGAGAAATATTCTGTTTCTTCTATTATAAAGAAGATTGACAAGCAGACTATCAGATTCGATCATCCCAATCAGAGAGAAGCTGAACAGTGGGATAACAAGACAAAGGGTAACTTTATCTCTGATATTATCCAAGGCAATCCTATTCCTGCAATTGTATTGGCTGAACAGGTTGTTAACGGAACTTATATCATTTGGAATCTTGATGGCAAACAGAGATGTACTACTGTTTACAATTACGTACATGATGCATTCAAGGTTTCAAAGAAAGTAACAAGAAATATTATTTCTTATCAGACACAGTTAAAGGACGAAGACGGAAACTATGTTGTTGATGAGGATAGAATCCCGGTAATGGAGTGGAGAGAGTTTGATATTGCAAACAAATCATATTCTCAGTTGCCTGAAGAACTTCAGGATAAAATCATGGAATACTGTTTTGATTGCACATTATATATGAATTGTCCTTCAGAGGATATTGTATATCACATTGCTAGATATAATGCTGGCAGACCTATGAACAAGACTCAGAAGGGAATCATCAATCTTGGTGAAGATTTTGCAAAGGAAGTTAAGGATCTTGCTAATCATGACTTCTTCACAGATTGTGGTGAGTACGGAAAGAATGGCCGTGTTAACGGAAACATTGATAGAGTTATCTGTGAGTCTATTATGGCAGCAAACTTTATTGATGATTGGAAGACTAATCAGGAAGATACATGTGCTTATATCCGTGACAATGCAACATTGGAACAGTTTGATGATATGAATGACACACTTACAAGACTTGAGGATCTGGTTGACGGTAGCAACGAAGGTCTGTTTACAAATAAGGAATCATTCATTTGGTTCTCAGTGTTCAGTCGTTATAAGAAGTACGGAAAAAACGATGATGATTTTGCTGAGTTCATGACTAAATTTGTAGAAGAACTTCACAGTGTTGTCATTGGTGAAAAGTCTTATGACGATTTGGAAGGTAGACGTTCTACCAAAGACAAGAGTCTTGTAGTTGCAAAGATTAATCACATCGAATCTCTTCTCAAGGATTTCCTTGGGATTGAGAAGGTGGCTTAAGAAAGGAAATGGTGAGCAATATGGAAATAGAAAAGATTGATAATAAGGTTTTTCTTGGTTTAGTTGCCACTGTTCAAATTGCAATGAAGGAAATCGAGGATAGGTTAACGACCTATCCTTACGATGACTTTGATCAGGGGAAGAATTTAGGTTTACTTATTGCAAAAGATATGATTAATAACAGGCTTGAAGGCTATATTAAGAATCTTGAAACCGCAAATGATGAAGTTAGTGCAGATATTGTAGGTAAGATTGAATGGGACACAGTATGTTTTGCTGATGGTTGGAAGGAAGGATATCAGATGGGAGCATTTGACTGTGAGAGGAGATTAAATCATGAACAGAATGGAAAATAAATTGCCTAACGGCATGACTAAAACTGAAATGTTGGAAAGTCTGAAGAGTTACACAGACTTTCCTGAAGTGATTGACGAAGCTATTGATGCGATGAGTAAGAATAGATCAAATAAATATCTTATCAACAATGATAGCAGCATGACAAGAGTGAAAGCTATTGAACATATTGACAGAATGATTGACACATATAAAATCTGTAAAACAAACGGAGTTGGAATTGATATTCCGATTGATGATGATATAGAAGCTCTTACTATTGCAAGAGATACGTTAAGTACAAGTGATCTACCATATAGAGTTTGCATTAAAGCATCAAGTGAATGGTGGTAAAGCGAATACTTTCAAAAAATAGGAGAATAGAACAATGATTAAAACAAAAGAAAATTGTAACACACAGAACTACAAAAACAGAACAAAGCTATTATTAATCCCTACAGTGATTCTTATTATTGTTGTGGCTCTGCAAAGTGGATGCACAAAGAATTCAAGAGTGAAGCATTGGGGTGGATCTGCTGAGTACGAGTTAGAGCCTGGGCAAAAGTTAGAAGAAGTAACTTGGAAAGATGATAATCTTTGGATTCTCACAAGACCTATGACGGAAGATGAAGTCCCGGTAACATGGACTTTCAGTGAGAAGAGCAGTTTAGGTTTGATTGAGGGTACATACTATATTGTGGAAAGTAGGTAAAAAAATAATGGAGAATAACAATGTAGAAAATAAAATAAAATACAAAGAGCATTCAGAAGACATTGTGGAACTTGAAGATGCAAATAACACAATGATTTCTATTCATGATCTTGTGGCTTATTACAATCAAATTCAAATAATGAAAAACGAAGGGATATATCCAGAGGATATGACATTTTATTTTTCGTGTGAATGTGAAATGAATAATGAAAGTGAGGAATAAAATATGTTTGAAAGTCCAATTAATAAGGTTATTGGAGATATAGTCTCTAAAATGGTCATTGATGAAGAAGACAGAGTAATGTATCAAGTAAATCAGGCTATGGGTTATGAGATTGACAAGAACGAATTGGTAAAAGCCTTACAATATGACAGAAATCAGTATGAAAAAGGATGCATAGATGCATTAGATACAATAGCAAAAGAAATACGTCACTTTATGCTAGATGTGAATCCAAGTAGCAGCGAGAGTGACTATGCTTGTAATTACATTTTGGATTTTATAAATGAATGTAAAAATAATAATCAAGAAAGGTCATTGAATAATGCTAAATGAATTTAAATTATCAAATAAATTTGATGTTATGTTAGGAGATACGAAGATTGGCGAGTTTGAATTGCCTTTAAACCCAACATCAGATGGAATCTTTAGTCTTGAAATTTCTGAACAACATCAAGATGCTTTTGAAAATGCAAAATATATTATTTTAAAGACTAAAAATATATGTGAGGAGAATTAAAAATGGAAAGACGTGATGAGTGTATTGAAATGTTAAAGGAAATCAAAAATAGTCTTGAAGAAGTTAATATTATTAATGCAACATTTATAGACGGTATTTCATGTGATAGTGCTAAGTTCGTAATTGATCAGGCTATATCAATCCTTGAGAATGAAAACCCAAGCAAAATGTATAAAACATTAATAGATGCAAGTTACGAACGTGGGTTAAACTTAGCATGGGAATGCGCCAAGAAGATAGCAGCTGATATGACTATTGAAAACTTAAAGTCATGTGGATTAATTTGTACCAATGATGGCGAATATGAACCAGAGGAATATGAATATTCTTGCGAAGTAATAAACAAATATTCCGCATCAGAAGCAATAGCTAAGATAAAAGAATATGAGAAACGTAAAAAGAAGGATGAAGAGATTAAGGTTGGAGATGAAGTTGTTTACCTTGATAGAGTTTTTGTAATTACAAGTATTGTTAAAAATGAATATATCATGGGTTTCGATTCAAATGGTGAACGTTGTTCTTATCACTATAAAACAAAATTAAAAAAGACCGGAAGAACATTCCCTCAAATAGTAGAAGTGTTAGAGAAGATGAAAGGTTGTGCAGAAGAATGATGATTAAATTTTATGAATACGAAGGTAACGAAGTAACTATTCACCAAGTAAATCCAAACCATATAGTAAGCATAGATGAATTTCCAGATGATTCCATTAAAATAGTCTTAGACAATGGAACAGTATATGAAACAAATAGTCATTGCTTTTCTATTTACGATTTGGAAAGATTGCATACGTTAAACAAAATTTAGATAAGAGGTGGTGCGGAATGACAGTAAAAGAATGGATTAATAAACTACAACAAATGCCACAAGATGCAGATGTGTTTGTTAGAACAGAACATAGAACGGAACATGAAGATGCGACTTTAATAGAATATATTGAAGATTTTGATTTGATTTATATTTACAAACCAAAGTTTGAACCGAAAGAAGGTGCAGAATGAACGAAGAATTTGAACGTAAAGAAATAGATTATGAATTTAGTGAGGGTTTCATGAAAGATATGGCTAATCTGTTAGATATATGCGCTAATGATAATACGGATTGTTTATCGTTTATATTGGAATTTCCTCATTTGAATCTAAAACTTAATACGGAAGTAACATTTTCGGTAGTGAGAATGGAAGAAGGTACAGAAGAATGACAAGAGAAGAAAGAGGATTGGCGATAGGATTTTTTAAGCTTCGTCGTAGGATTTTTTGTGATAATCATTTAAAAAATTGTCCTAAAAATTCTAATGAATACATAGCCACACTCATAGAAAAATCATTTTATGACATGGCAATCAAAGCATTAGAGAAGGAAGATGTTCTTGATAAGATAAGAGCAGAAATACTTGAGGAAAAAGAATGTGCTTATGCTGATTTTGAAAGATACAAAGTAGAGTATTTAGGACAGGATTGTGAAGATGTTTTAGACAGTATTCCACAAGATGATTTCAGATACGGGATGGAAAGGTGCATTGATATTTTAGACAAGTACAAAGTAGAAAGTGAGGTATAAGGAATAATGGCAAGAATTATATTTGACGAGGATAAAAATAAATTGGTAGCTGAGATATATCACACTGGATATAAAGACGGAGTTGCAGCTGCCAAACCTTCAGTAAAAGAGACATGCGAAGATGCAGTGAGTAGACAGTCAGTAAAAGAGCAAATGATTTATTATGGATTTCATGCTCCAGATATGACTGTAACAGAATTTGTTGAGGATTGTTTACCATCAGTCAATCCTCAGAAGACAAAAACAGGTATACTTGACGAGATAAGATCCGAGATAAAGGAAACAAAAAACAATCTATTGTTCAATATGGTAAGCAAGGATATTATACTTGAAGTTATTATCGATATTATCGACAAATACAAGGCAGAAAGTGGGGACTAGATATGGGTACTTTAAGAATGAATATAGATGAAATAGCAAACTTTAAAATAGGAATTCCATGTTGTATATGTGGAAATATTATTGAATCAAAAAATGGATTTGGAAATGATATTCATGGAAATGTTTGTGAAGACTGTTGTAAATTTTTGAAAGAAATTATTGAAGAACATAAAATGGATAAGGCATTGAAAGGAGAAAAATAATTATGGCTATATTGATATTTGTTATAAGTGTTGCTTTGTTTATATTCTTTGCAGCGGCAGGTTGGGATGGTGATATTACATTACTACCACTAGCAATGGTAATGATTGCACTATTTATATTTGGATATAACTCATATATGATCCACCAATGCAAATATGTTATTCCGGCACAGATCGCCATGTATGAAGAAGAGAACGCATTGATTGAAGAAAGGGTGTCAAACACAGTAAATAAATATATGGAATATGAGAAGGATATAGTCGTCAAAGTAAGTCCAGATGATGATGCATTCACATTGGTGTCTTTATATCCTGAACTTGGTGCTGATATTCTAGTATCAAATGAAATCGAGATATATGTCAGCAACAACAATAAAATAAAAGAACTTAAATCTGAGGTTCTTAAAATTTCTAATTATAAATTTTGGGTATATTTTGGAAAATAATTGAATGGAAGGAGATAGGGAATGACAAACAAAGAATTCATAGACAAGTCACATATACAATATGTTTTCAATTTAGAAACGGATGAATGTATATACTCTGGCAAGGATATAAAGCAGGCAATAGATTCAATGACAACTATTACAGAAAAGAAAGTTATTAAGCCATATCTTAGGGCATTAAAGAAGAAAATAATTGGTCACGATTATATGACATTAGACGAATTTCTGATCGCAATAGACAATTTGTTGTTGTATGGGGGTGATGTGGAATGATTACAAGGGAAGAGGCATTAAATAGGTTAACAAATACATTGCAAGAAATGAGAGCATTTTATTTTGATTCCAAGCACATAAGCGAAGATGATGAAAAAGATTTAGAATCTATGGAAATGGCAATCAAAGCATTAGAGCAAGAGCCTTGCGAAGATGCAGTGAGCAGAAAAGCGGTGATTGAAACATTGGATGATATGGATAATGTTCTTGACGAGGATAGAACAGTCGAAAACTATAAAGAGTTGCTGAAAGAATGTTATGAGGTTTTACCTTCCGTCAATCCGCAGAAGATAGGGCATTGGGTAAGGTGGTATGAACAAAAAGAACATGAGTGGTACACGGAAAACATACCACATTGTAAATGTTCTGAATGTAGCAAAGAATATGACCCACATTCAAGCCAATTTATTAATTATTGTCCGAATTGCAATGCGATGATGGTTGATCCACAGGAAAGTGAGGAATAGGGATGACAAAAAGAAAATGTAAAAATCCAAAGTTCGATGTAATTGTTTGTTGCCAAGGTCAGCCTTTTCATTATTATTGTTCCACATTGATTGGTGCTTTAGTTGAATATGGATATCAATATTTGAAAAAAAGTAAATATGGAACAATGAATTTTTCATTAAAGCAAGTGTTTAATAAGTAGTACAAGGCAGAAAGTGAGGATAAGAATGAAATTAGTGATTGATATTGATGAAAGAGAATACAAGATTGCATTAAAAAGAAAAGAAAATTTTCCTAGGGATTTGTCAAGGTTTGAAAGTATCATTGCTAACGGAGAGCCACTTATTGAATCTGATGAGGAAAAAGGTGTAGAACCACATGAATGTAACACTTGCAAGTTTGGAAGGAATTATGAAAATGGCTATGACACAACAACAATGGATGATGAATGTGGTGGATGTTGTTCTTGGAATGACAAGTGGCAACCAAAGGAAGAAAGTGAGGAATAAATGGAAGCGTATTTGGAAGATAATAGACCCACTCTTAATGAAGTGTGTATGGAATATGAAGAGTGCGTAGAAGAATGCCCTGCGTATGAATTTTGTCACAGTAAGTCAGAAAGTGAGGATAAGGAATGACATTACGAACAAAAGGCGAACAGAAAGCTTATCTTGACGGATACGAAATGTGTGCTGAGTGTATCGAAAAGTATCTGTCAGACGAAGGCAAACGAATGCTAGAATGTTTGCTTATGGCTGTAAGAACTGCGGTGGAAATTGAAGATATAGAGCCACAGGAAAGTGAGGTATAGGCATGAATGATTTTAGTTTACTAGATACAAGGCCTTGTTATGATGATATCTCACAAGCATACAAGGATGCATTAAGCAACCTGATCATTGCCTTAGAAGATGCTATAAACGGATCTGAAGATAGGATTGCATTAGTAAAACTTTCAGAAACTGAAATAGAATTTATCAAAGAGATTCTGGAAGAGAAAGAAATAGAAATAAATAAAAGATTTCAGGAGGAATAGTAATGACAACTAAATATAATTTAGATGATACAGTGTTGTGTAATTGCTACTACGGTGTTGCAACCGGTACTATCTCTATGATAACAATTACTCGCAAAGGTATTAGATACAGAGTAAAGGTCGGTTATGATAATCAAGAAGAAGTTTGGGAAGACCAGATTATTGGGAAAGAGGATGAATCGAATGACTAACTACGAATATGTTATGTCAATTATGACACCTGAGAAGTTGGCAAAGTTACACAGTTCAATGGATTGTAGTGGTTGCCCAATTGAGTCGTACCATCAGCAGTGTTTTACCACAGAAAATATTGGTAAGAGTTGTTATGATATGTTGATTGATTGGTTATATAAAGAACATGAAGAAAAGATTGGAGAATAATATTATGAAGGTTTATAAATAGACCAAGAACACCCGTGACTTCAGTCATGGAATGAATTGGCACAATAAATATTAAAAGAAAGTGAGGTGGCAATGTGGAGAAAGCATATAAATATAGAATATATCCAAATAAAAATCAAAAGGTTTTAATAGCCAAAACGTTTGGTTGTTGTAGATTTGTATACAATAAATATCTTGCAGAACGTATTGAAAGATATAAAAGTAATAAAGAATCTTATACATACAATCAATGTTCAAGTGATTTAACACAACTTAAAAAAGAACTTGAATGGCTTAAAGAAGTTGATGCTACTGCATTGCAATCATCACTTAAAGATTTAGATAATGCTTATCAAAAATTCTTTAAAGAGCATACCGGTTACCCTAAGTTTAAAACCAAGAAAACTCACAAGTTTTCTTATAAAAGTAAATGTAATAATAACAACATAGAATATTGTTATAAGTATATTAAATTACCTAAATTAGGGATGGTAAAAACAAAAAACAAGTTGATCCAACAGGGAAGAATACTTAGTGCAACAATATCTCAAGAACCGAATGGCAAGTATTACGTTTCATTATGTTGTACTGATGTAGACAATAAGCCATTGCCTAAAACAAATAGTGAAATAGGTATTGATTTAGGAATAAAGGAATTTTGTATTACAAGTGATGGGAAGTCAATACCTAATCCTCATTACTTAAAGCAATCACTTAAAAAACTTGTTAAATTACAGAGAGAATTATCTCGAAAAACAAAAGGTGGTTCAAACCGTAATAAAGCAAGAATAAATGTGGCAAGATTACAAGAACATATAGCAAATCAAAGAAAGGACTTTTTACATAAATTGTCCACAAACATTATAAAATACAATGATGTTGTCTGCATTGAAGATTTACAAATAAAAAATATGATTCAAAATCATAAACTCGCACAATCTATTTCAGATGTATCATGGTCAGAATTTGTAAGGCAACTTGAATATAAAGCAAATTGGTATGGCAAACAGGTTGTAAAAGTAGATAAGTTCTTTGCAAGTTCTCAGACATGTAATGTATGTGGATATGTAAACAAGGATACAAAAGATCTTTCTGTAAGGGAATGGGTTTGCCCTTGTTGCAATACACATCATGATAGAGATGTAAATGCAGCAATAAATATTCTAAACGAAGGATTAAGAATATTGAATGTAACTTAGAGTTAAAAATATAACGGCAGGAACTGCCGGGTTAGCTTGGTTAATAAGTGGACGTTGGTCTACTGTTCCCAAGAATCTCGTGGCTTTAGTCATGAGAGGTTCAAGTTGAATTACGAAGATGGAAGTGAGTGTATATTTTGGGAATATAGAGGAGATGAGGAATAATGGCCCGTATGTTTTTGGATGAGGAAGGTTTAATAGATGAACCATGTTTATCGTGTGAAAATTCATATATAGAGGATATATGGTGGGAATGGTGTTGTGACGAGAAAGAATGCCCATATAAGACAGAAATTAAATCACAGGAAAGTGAGGTTAAAGAATGAGTGCTTATGCTGAATACAATCACGGACTTATTGACAGATGGGAGTTAATTAATTGGTTTAATTTAACTGAAAGACCCTATATGGATGACCATGATGATTACGATCCTGATGATAGGGATGAGTATGATTGCGATAATGAAGATGAGGAGATAGATGAAGATGATGAAGAATGAAATTAATTGGCATCTTGTTTCGGAAAGCCTTCCAGATAAGGATGGCAGATATCTTGTAACAGTTGGATGTGATAAAGATACATCTATTGAACTATATTATTTTTCAAAAAATCTATATGAAGTCGATGAATATAATTTTAAATTTAAAAAAAGACCGGGATGGTATATTGAAACTCCATTTTATAACATGGAGATGACAGGTGTTTCTGCCTGGGCAGATGTTAAGCCTTATTCTAATAATATTTTTTGTAATGAAGATGATGAGAGTGATAATGAGGATAATTAAATGAGATACATACTTATAATTGTAGTTGGAATTATTTATATGATATGGCTGATTGCATCTATTAAAGATTTAATTAATACATCAGAGAGTTATTTCTTTACACACATTTGGATTGAACTTAAAACGTATTCTAAGGTTTGTGCGATCAGTCATATTATTGTGTTGTCGTGTTACAGTTTTGTTGTGTTTATAACAGGAAGGACGTAAGGTTATGAAGATTATTAAACCGGGTGAAACTAAATTAATTGAAAGAAAATTCGAATGTAATAAGTGTGGCTGTGTTTTCATTGCAGAATACGGAGAGTATAAAGCAGCAGATCAGATGGCCTATATGCACGATGGAATTGTGGCAGAATGTACTTGCCCAACATGTGGAAATAAGGCTTATTGTTATAGGTAAAATAAATAATTTAATTTGTAAACAAAAACAGGTTACAATTTAAAAATTGTGATCTGTTTTTTTTATTTTTAGAGAATAATATCTTAGAAAGTTTTCTATTAAAAAGAAAGGAGAGTTGTAAAACATGGGACTTGCAGTTTATGAAGTAGCTTTGAAGTGTTTATGTGCATTTGGATGTGGAGTATTTCTTGGTGCTTTGTTGGCAGGTGGAGATAGTGAGGATGACGAAGATGTTGGCAAAGACAAATAGATGTCCAATTTGTAATTCAGATAAATACAGGTACAAACACTATGCTGAAGAATGTTATGGAATAGTAGAAAGACATGGATATTGTAATAGATGTGGGTATACAGTTGAACAATGTTATAGTGATGTCTTTGATGGTTTCATACCAGATATTAAAAGGGGACATAAGGTTCTCAAATGGAGTGTGGACAAGGGCAATTATTACGAATATGAACCAAAGAATACAAGAAAACGTAAAAGAGTAAGAAGAAAATTTGGAATCAAGATTGATCAAAAGGATAAATGGTTGGCTTACATTTAGAAGGGAGAATAATATGTTGAACAAAAATGAAGTAGATGTTGATGAATTCAAGGCATTACTTGAAAAGTATTGTAAGCTATCAAATCAGAAGTATTGTATCAAACTTCTGTCAGATGTAACAAAGGAAATTGATTTGATTAGAAATTTTGTCGCACACTCGTGACTTTAGTCATGAGTTAGACAAAACAATAGTTAGTGCATAGAGAAATCTGTGCATAGTGGCGAGAAATCGTCCAATAAAGAAACTGAATTGCTGGAATACCTTAAAGATAATTACACTACAACATAAGGATGAAATAAGCCTAAGTGTGAATGTTGCGAAAGCAGAAAAAAGTAATTATATGGCATATGGTTAAATCCTAAGTGCTTTCTACAAAAATTGGTAATCAGCAGCGAAGCTCCGAATAGGAGAACGTTCAACGACTATCCCTCCTGAGGGGAGTAGGCATAAGCATGCCGAAGTGGTTTCGCCTAAATGTAGTTTTTACTACACATGGATAAGATATAGTCTGTGCCTTACTGAAAAGTAAGGGGTGTTCCTTAGAGAACTGTTTACGAAATAGCGAATCGTAAAAGAACGACAACCTCTAAAATGGTTAAAGTTGTAGGTTGATGCAATAGTATCAGCCACCATAAATATGTTAATTAAATTCAACTTTTTTCGTTTTTTTTTGAAAAAGTTTTTGAAAAAACGTGGAATAACATATTGTAACAAACAGTCTGTTATTTTTGTAGAAAGTTGGATTGATATGGAAAAAGCATATAAATATCGTATATATCCTAACAAAAAACAAAAAGCACTTTTAGCACAAACATTTGGTAATTGCAGATTTGTGTATAACTACTATTTGGCTAAAAGAATAGAAATCTATGAAGAGACAAAAGAAAATTTTGGATATAACCAATGTAGTAAGGATCTCACTTCATTAAAGAAAGAACATGAATGGCTTCAGATTTCTGATAAATGTGCATTACAAAACACTTTAAAAGACTTGGAACAGGCATATAAAAATTTCTTTAAGAGTGGATTTGGATATCCAAAGTTTAAGTCAAAGAAAACTCATAGATACTCTTATAGAACCTCTTATATAAATAATAACATACAATTTTTAGGTAAAGCAATTAAATTACCTAAACTTGGATATGTTAAAACAAGAGATAAACATATTCCTCAAGGAAGAATCGTGAATGCAACTATATCTCAAGAACCATCTGGCAAGTATTATTGTTCTATCTGTTGTACAGATGTTGAGATTGAACAATTACCTAAAATTGGTAAAAGTGTTGGATTGGATTTAGGAATAAAAGATTTTGCCATATCATCTGATGGTACGAAATATGAAAATCCTAAGTATTTACAGAAGTCATTTAACAAACTTGTTAAGTTACAAAGAGAATTGTCTAGAAAAACAATAGGCAGTAATCGTTATAACAAAGCAAGAATTAAAGTGGCTATGATACATGAACATATTGCGAACCAAAGAAAAGACTACTTACAGAAGTTGTCAACAAACTTAATTAAGGAGAATGATATTATCTGCCTTGAAGATTTACAAGTAAGTAATATGGTCAAGAATCATAAACTCGCTAAGTCAATCTCAGATGTATCATGGTATGAGTTTACAAGACAACTTCAGTACAAGGCAGATTGGTACGGAAAGAAAGTAGTTAAGATAAACAAATGGTATGCAAGTTCTCAAACTTGTAGTTGTTGTGGATATATAAATAAGGAAACAAAAGATTTAGGTGTTCGTGAATGGATATGTCCTAATTGTGGTACTCATCATGACAGAGATGTTAATGCTGCAACGAATATACTAAATGAAGGTTTAAAAATTGTTTAATTAACATATTTATGGCGGTAGGAACTATCGCATCTGCTCGTGGAGAAAGTAGGTTACGAAATATGTGAAACGAGAACCCTACGACTTTAGTCGTGGGAGGTTCAGTAGCACCGGGATTAATAACAATGATGAACTTAGAGGTATTGAGATTGCATATGATGCATTCAAGAAATGTTTGGAAAGAAGTGTGAATGAAGGAATTTAAAAATAATTAATGCACGTCAATTAAAAAGGAGAATAGCAAAATGGAAGTGATTGCAGCTTGTGCTTTCGGTTTGTTGGTTATTGTATTGGTGATAGCTCCAATGCTTTCACTGACATACCTCAAGCACCTAACAGAACTACAGTTAATATCTGAGGAACTTGAAGACATTAGAAACGAGTTGAATCGGATTAATGAAAGAGAGGATGCCAATGAAGGTAATTAAAAGTATTGTAAACAAACTGAAGTTTAAAACTAAAGTTGAATGTTATTACTGGCATATTTCGTTCTTTACAGTATCAATGATTATATCATTACAGTTTACATATGGGAATGTAATGAAAGATAGAATTGATCTGAGCATGCTTAATTTATTCTCTGCAATGATCTATGCAGTTTTATTGTATGAGTGGAGAACTGAATATGAGGAGTATCATTTTACAGTATCCGATTACTGTAATGCATTTTGGCACAATAGCACATCGGCAAAAAATTAAAAATTTGCCGAAAATCTAAAAATAAATAGAGAATAATATACTGTGAGGTTGTTGATAGTTTTGACAGGCATCTAATATTTGATGGCTCTTCTCATAGATCCATGTTCAAAACCCTCCAAAATTAGATTTTGTGGACACCCTATTGGGTGCCTGCCAAAACTGTTAACAATCTTAACAGTATATAACCTATTAACAAAATAAAATTAATTAAAGTAAGGAGAAAAACAAAATGTCTAGAGAAAGATTATTTGATTTGCCTGAAACAAAAGGTTCATTTCAGTTGAAAGGAATTGTTTCTGGTACAGAAAAAGACGGATTTGACAAAGAGATCGAAACAAAAAACAAAAAGGATATGAAGATTGTTAACTTCGGTGTTTCCTATGATACTGGAAAGACTCTCTATGTTAACATGCAGGGTATCGAGCAGGACTTGGTTTACTTCACTAAGAAAGCTGATAAACCCGGTGAGAAGGGTGATACTCAGAGAGTATCTTGGGCAGAGAGATTCAAGTTTAATCGTGAAGGTTACCGTATGATTGGAAAGAACATCGGAGTAAAGAAGAAGGTAGACGAGACTGGTAAGGTTGTAAACGACAAGAAGATTTTAACTGATTACGATGCTTGTGTTGAAATCAAAGAAAACTTGGAAGATGGTCAGTCTGTATTTATTCGTGGTAATTTGGATTACAGTAGTTTCGTTACAAACAATGGTGAAAAGAGAACGACAACCAAGTTAGTTCCTAATCAGGTTTCATTGTGTGCAGACTGTGATTTTGAAGCTAGTGACTATAAGTCACAGAACGACTTCAATCAGGTTATTGTATTCATGGGAATCGAGCAGGAAAAAGATAGTAACGATAAGCCTACTGGCAAGTTCATTGTTCTTGCAAAGATTATTAATTGGGGAAGTATCGAGGATGTTCAGTTTTATATTGAGAATCCCAAGTTGGCTAAGACATTCAGGACTGCACTTAAGCCTTACAATGCAATCAAAGTTCATGGCCATATTGTAAGTGAGACACAGACAGAGGTCGTTGAAGAGGTTGATGAGTGGGGTGAAGCTGATCCTATGGCAACAAAGGTTACTGCACCTACTAGAAGAATCTTTGTTATCACAGGTGCCGCAGGTGACTCAATCGACAAGGACACATACACAGAGAAGAACATTACTGAAGCTATTGCAAAGATTAACAAGGCTAAGAATGCTGAAGCAAGTTTTGGTACTGACTCAGATTCTGAGTGGGGAGACGCAAAGCTTGACGATTCAGATGATGACGTAGCGTGGGATTGATCTAAATTAGAGTGGGGATTATTAGGACTCGCTCTTTGATACATACAATATGGGCGAACTGTAATGGTTCGCTCATAAAATGTGAGAGATATATTAATAAAGTAATAAATATAAAATATAAAGGAGATAATAAATATGGCAAAAGCAAGAGTTGCATCAGCAACACAGAGTAAAATTGGTATGCTCATTTATGGCGAGCAGTTCACAGGAAAGTCAACAATGGCAATGCAGTTCGCATACTTTAAAAGACCTGATGGTAAACCGTTTAGAGTATTGTATCTTGACCCTGAAACAGGATCTATTGATGATTATCTTGGAGAACTTGAAGAAAAAGGTATTGACCTTAGAAATATTTACATTGTATATACTCAGTCATTAGCTGAAGTAGAACAGTATATTTCAAAGGTTAAGAATCACGAAGATATTTATGAACTTGATGACGAAGGAAATGAAACTGAAACTGTATTGGTTGATGCAGATGGAGAACCTTTTAGAGCAGATGCTATTGTTATTGATGGTTCTACAATTCTTAATTTGACTGCAAAACAGGGATTGGTTGAATTCTCTAAAAAGAGAAATAAGGTTAAGGCAGATGCTGCAGGTCTTATTGGAGATGCAAGGTTAGTTAAGATTGAGGGTTCAGGAATGGAACTTCGTGATTATCAGGTGATTAACTACAAAGGTCAGAACTTAATCCTTGATTTGGCTGCATCTGGAGTACATTATATTGTAACTGCAAGAGAAAAAGATAAAACAGAATCTGTAAAAGGTTCTGATGGAAGTGTTAATAGTGTATCTACTGGAAAGAAAATACCTGATGGATTTAAGGATATGGGATATAATGCAAAGACTGTAATTAGAATGTTCCGTGATGAAGACGGTCAGGTTTGCGCTCATGTAGAAAAGGATAGAACTCATGTACATGAGGATAATTCGATTATTGAAGATCCTACCCTTCTTGATTGGCAGAAGATCATTGATAAAACTGCAAACAATAAGGTATTTGTAGTAAAGAACGACTTGGTTAAATCTGTAGAAGTAGAGCAGGATTTATATACTAGAGAGGTAATGGGAAGTGTTGGCGAGCCTGTATCTAATGTATCACCTTCTGATCCTACACCTTCTCCTGAAAATGAAGTCGCAACACTCAAGGCTACTATCAAGGAAAAGATTGCTGCTCTTTCCCCGGTAGACAAGACAAAGGTTAAGGATAGCCTTACTAAAGCTGGACTTCCTACTACATTCAAGAATGAAACTGATGTAGAAAAGCTTAAGAAGATTATTGAAGTTATTGGTTAACAAGTTGGTTAAATAAACAGAGGTAATTAATATGAAAGAGTCACTGACAAGAAAGTGTGCTTGTTGTGGTGATACTCTTCAAATTACAAAACATGCGATTGGCGAAATGATTTATTGTGATAAAAAGACATATCATAAGGATTGTTTCGCCAATCTTTGTAAAGAGAAGATGCAATCAAAACGAAAAGACACTGTTGAAAAATACACTAAGTTGCTTAATAGCATAGATGAATTAAGTGCTGATACAGTTAAATACTTTAAGCCTATGATTAATAAGGATTTAGTATATAGGTTTATTGTAAAACAATATAACCCAACAAACATTCCATATTACGTCTGGAATAAGTTGGATGATATATATAATGGAACATATAAGGATATGACTAGAGGTATACCACCAGAACACCTTCTTGATATGTGGAAAAGACAGATGGCTGCATTAGATAAAATGCATAACAAGATGGAACATGAAGGTAAATATCTTGATCCTATTCAAAAAATTAACTACGACTTAGCAGTATTGATTGGCAAGTACGATAGTTACCTTAATTGGATTGAAAAACAGAGAATAATAGAAGTAGAACGTATCAAAAATAACTATGATACGACATCAATCAGACCTATCGTAGATAAGAATGTTGTTAAATCCAATGAAAATAAAAGTGGAGATACATTTGACTTCGATGATTTGGTTGATGATATTTTCAACTAAAAGGAGTGGTCAGCATGGATGAAGAACTGAATATTTCAACTGTCAATGTTCAGGCAGAGATTTGTTTCTTAGGTGCTTTACTTAAAAGCACAGATTTATTTGTTACTTATGGTAGTTTTGTGAGAAGTAAGTATGACTTCTCAGACCCGGTAGTAAAGTTCTTTTATGACAGTTTTGAAATTTACTATTTAAAGTTTTCTCAAGATATTGATGAGACTAAGGTTAACACATTTATGTCTCAGAATCCTGAGAGATTAGAAACTTATAAAAAGTATAAAGGTTGGAAGACAATTAAACAGTTCATGGACTTGGCAGATGAGAATGATTGTAGGAATTACTTCGACATCGTAAAGAAGTATTCATTACTTAGAGAGTATGAACGTAATGGTTATCCGATCAATAAGATTCTTAAGAACAAGAACTTTGAAAAGATGACTGCAGGTGACATCTACAGAATCATAAGGGTGCAAGCAGACAAGATTCATACAATCATTAACGTAGGTGCTGATGCAGTTGAACTTACAAACAATACAAGTTCACATATTAAGAAATATCTTAGCATTCCTGATATGGGATTGGAAATGCCATGGCCTATCTTAAATGAAATGTTTAGAGGCTGCAGACCCGGAAAGGTTGTATTTAATGGATTCCTTAGTAATGCAGGAAAGTCAAGAAACCTTATGTTATTAGCTGCCTACATTACATTGGTCAAGAATGAGAAGTTCTTATTATTGAGTAATGAGATGGATGAAGAAGACCTTGAGAATTGTCTTATTACAACTGTAGTAAACAATAAGTACTTCCAAGATCTGCATGGTGTTCACATGAAGAAACCTGAAAGAGAGATTGTACTTGGTGTTTATAGAGATAGAAATAATGAAATCATCCGTAGAAAAATTAATGAGGAAGATGGAACGTGGATTGAAACTGAAAAAGAATTTGAACAGAGACTTCTTAATGAATCAGACGAATTCAATAATATTCTTAAAGTCACAGAATGGATTGACAGAAACAAAGAAGGAAAATTATTGTTTAAGGATGTAAGTTCTGACTACTCAGACACAACATTGGAGTTCGAGTTCAGAAAGGCTAAGATGGTTAGTGATATTAAGTACTGTGCCTATGATACATTAAAGGGATTCCGTACTGATGAATGGTCAACAATCAAGCAGACTGCCACAAAGATTAAAGAGTTGATGGGAGAATTAAAGATGTTTTGTTGGTCAGTATTCCAGCTTACAGATGAAACTGTATTTACTGATATCTTTAATCTGAGCAGTAATAACATTGCTAATGCTAAACAGATTAAACATGTGGCAGACCATTTGATGATTGGTAAGGCTTTAAGACGTGAAGATTATCACAAATATCAGTATGTATCTCCAGATGATTGGGGAGATCCTGTACCAAATGACTTAGATTTGTCGAAGGAATACTTTGCTATTGTAGTAGACAAGAACAGAGGTGGTAATAAGAAATTTGTTCCATTGCTTGAAATTAACTTAGACTACAATGTTTGGAATGAATGTGGCTACCTGATTAAAAAGTCAGGCGGTGGTGACTAATGGATATCCGTGAGTTAAAGACTTACATTTATGAAAACAGATATGTTGAACAAATATTAGAGTCAATAGGATGTCACCATATAAAGTATCATACGGCAAATGGTTATTGGACATGTGCCAATGCAACCGGGGATAACAATAATGCTATAGTGATTTACAATTCAGAACCACTAATTTGCATTAATTACACAAGACAGATGACAAGTATCGCTAGAGCGACAGACCTTATAGATTTGGTATCTTATACTAAAGGTTTGAATTTCGTAGACACTTTGAGAATGATATGCTCAGAAATTGGGGTTTCATATTATCACAACTTTGATGAAGAAACTCCAATGAGCTTTAAAATATTAAAAATGATAAACGGAATGAGTACAGAAAGTACTAAGGATGATGATAAACCTTTAGTTCCGATTAGTGAGAAAATCTTAACTTACTATAAACCTTATGTGAATGACTTATTTGCAGAGGATAACATAGATTATGAAACACAAATGAAATTTGAGATAGGATTTGATGAGGAGACAAACAGATACACAATCCCAATTAGATCAGAAATTGGTGATTTAGTAGGTGTAAAGGGGAGATACTTCAATAGAGAAGTCCCTGAAGGATATAACAAGTATGTGTACATAGAGTCTTGTAGCAAGTCAAAGATACTTTACGGACTTAACATAACAATAGATTATATTAAGAGTATTGGTAAAGTATATGTTGTTGAATCTGAAAAAGCAGTGCAACAAGGATGGGCATATGGATATAAGAACTGTGTCGCAACTGGTGGTAAGGAAGTATCTCAACATCAAATTGAAATGCTTATAAGGCTTGGTGCAGAGATTATCTTTTGTTTTGACAAAGATGTTCAAAAGTCTGAGTACGAACAATTGGCAGATAAATTCCCGGATAACGTTCCTATTTATTATATGTTTGATGAGGATAACTTACTTATAGGTCATGAGTCCCCTACAGATAATCCTGAAAAATGGGTTAAGTTGGTTAAGAATAATATATATAAGTTGAGGTAATGATATGAAATATAAATTGTATCCAAACAATGGTAAAAAAAATAATATGATTGAGCAGTTCCTCTTTAATAGAGGAATTGCCGATCCTTCTAAGTACTTATCTTTAGATGAAAGTGTAACAAACCATTATACTCTTTTAGACAACATTGGTTATGCAACAGAATTGTTTGCTAAAACATTTGAAAACAAAGAAAAGATTTCTATTCTAGTTGATGAAGATGTAGATGGTTATTGTTCGGCAGCTATGATGTACAACTATATTAAGTCAATGGATAGTGACTATCCTATAGACTATATCTTGCATGAAAAAAAGGCTCATGGGTTAAATGGTGTTGATATTCCAGATGATACAAAATTATTAATCGTACCTGATGGTGGAACAAACGATACAGAACAGTGTAAAGATTTGTCAGACAGAGGCATTAAGGTTATTATCTTAGACCATCATGAAAGCGAATGTGATAATCCGTATGCAATCATTGTAAATAATCAGATGAGTCCAAAATATCCGAACAAAGAGTTTTGTGGAGCTGGAATTGTTTATAAGTTCTTACAGTCTCTTGACGATTACTATTGGGAAGAACTTGCAGATAATCAATTAGATTTAGTGGCATTGGCAAACATTTCTGACGTAATGGATATGAGGTCAGAAGAGACTAAGTACTACGTGGATTTGGGGTTAAAATCTATTAATAATAAATGCTTTCAGGCACTAATCAATGCTCAAGAGTTTTCAATGAAAGGATTAGTCACAATTCACAATGTTCAATATAATATTACCCCGGTTATAAACGGTTGTATAAGGATTGGTAGTTATGAAGAGAGGGATTTATTATTTAGGGCATTCATCCAAACAGATGAATCATTTGAATATAAGAAGAGAGCAACAAAAGATAAACCTGCAGAGGTTATCCAAGAATCAATCTATGATAGAGCAGCCAGACTTTCTAAGAATGCTAAGTCAAGACAAGATAAAATGAGAGATAAGGCATTAAAAGAAATCATAGAGAGCATTGGAGATCCAAAAGATAATACAGATAAGGTTATTATTGTAGATGTTACAGATATTATACCGCCTAGTCTTACTGGTGTAGTAAGTTCAAGGGTCACTGAATACTACAATAGGCCATGTTTGTTACTTGTCCAAAACGAAGATAGGTTTGGTGGTTCTGCTAGAAATATTGACAATTCACCTATTGATAGTTTTAAGGACGTAGTTAACCAGACAGACATATTAAATGGTCAAGGTCATGCAAATGCTTTTGGTATTTTAAACTTTGCAGTCTCTGATAAAGATAAGGCTAATGATAAGTTTAATAATATGCTGAAAGATGTTGTATATGATAGTACCTTTTATGTTGATGATATATTGGATTCTGAAGAAGTATCGGTTAAAGATGTCATTCAGTTTGAAAACACAAAGTATTTAATTGGTCAAGGTATTCCTGAACCTATGTTTGCAGTAGAAAATATCAGACTTAACAAGAATGATATTAGTATTTTCGGTAAGACAGAAGACACGATGTCATTTTACATTAATGATGTAAAGTTTATTCGGTTTAAATGTAAGGATGGCGATCCATTATATGATTGGATTAACTATGCTTGGTCTGATAACGACAGTATTGTTATTACAGTTGTTGGTAAGCCAGGGATAAATGAACATGATGGAGTAAGAACACCGCAAATTACAATATCCGATTTAGAAATAACAGAGAATAATACAGTAGAAGACGATGATGATTTCGTTTGGTAATAAAAAATGAGTGTCGGAAACGGCACTCGTTTTAATTAATTAAAAGGAGATACAGATATGTTTACACATTTACATTTACATACCGCCAAAGGTTCTCTACTCGATTCTATTCTAACTGTTGAGCAAGCAGTTAAGTTTGCAAAAGATAACGGACATAAAGCAATGGCATTGACCGATCATGGAAGTATGTCATCATTTGTAGATTTTGTTAAAGAGTGTAAGAAAAATGATATAAAGCCAATTATTGGTAACGAAGTATATGAAGTTGATGATATGAGTGAAAAAGCCGACACAAAAGATTATTATCAGCCAAGATATCATTTGATACTTCTAGCAAAGACACAAGAGGGTTATAAGAACTTGATTAAGATTACCTCTATTTCAAGGACGGACGGATTTTATAAGAAACCTAGAATTGATATTGATTATATCAAAGAGCATGGTCTTGGTAAAGGAATTATTTGTTCTACGGCATGTCAAGCAGGAAGACTTAGTAGATATCTTGTTATGGGAGAAGACGATAAGGCTTGGGAATTCTTTCAAAAATTACAGGGCACATTTGATTATGTCGTTTGTGAATTACAGTCTCATTCAACAGATGCTCAGATGTATGCAAATAGTTTGATTCATTTCTTTGCGATCAAACATAAACTCCCATATATCATAACGACAGATGCTCATATGCTTAGTGATAGTTTGTTGGATTCACATGCGATGTTTGTTGAAATCGGAGAAAGTAGAGAGGTTGGAGAAAGTTATACAGATTGTTATCTTCAAACAGAAGATGAAATCTATGAAAAAATGTCGTCAAACTTCTCAGAAGATATTATCAAAGCTGGCATTGAAGAAACAAATCATATTGCTGATATGATTGAAGATATTGATATTGGTTTAAACAAAGGGAATATCATGCCAAAAGTTAATATTGAAGGTGGATATGAAGACCATGAAGAATATCTTAGGCATTTAGTATTCAGTACATTTGATGAAAAGTTTGGACGTATGAGCAAAGAAGAGCAAGAGAAAAGAATACATAGATTAGAAACAGAACTCCCGGTTCTTTATGCAGTTGGCTACACTGATTATTTCATTATGTTATATATGCTTGCAAAAGAAGCTAGAAAAAGAAGAATTCCTTTGGGATATTCAAGAGGATCTGGTGCTAACTGTTTATGTTTATTTATGCTTAATGTAACACAGATAGATAGTGTTAGATGGGATCTTGATTTTTCAAGATTTGCAAATTTGGGCAGAACATCTATGGCTGATTATGATTGGGATATCTCAAAAAGACGTAGAAAAGAAATGGTGGAAATTTCTGAAGAGTTATTCGGAAAGGAGAACGTTGCTCCTATTGCAACATTTAATACATTAAGTACAAAGGTTGCTATCAGAGATATTGGAAAAGTTCTCAATGAAAAGCAAGACTCTCCGTACTATCAGCAGATTCCTTATACAATGAGGGACGAAGTTGCAAAGATGATTCCTACTATTAAAACATTAAATGATTTGGGAGAGGAAGAAGAAAAGGATGTATTGCTTAAAGATATCTTGAGCAAGAACAAAAAACTTGAAGACATTTATAATAAATTCCCATTGTGGTTTAAATACGTTATGGATGTTGAAGGACTTCCAAAGTCTATGGGAAGACATGCAGCCGGGACTTTGATTACACCGACTCCAATAACAGACTACTGTCCTTTGTGCTACGATTCAGAAAAGAATATCATGATCGAACTTGAGATGCACAATGCAATGGATGATTTAGGACTTATTAAGATGGACTACCTTGGTCTTGAAACATTGGATATTATTGATGATGCACTTAAGATGGCAGGTATTACTTGGGAAGATGTCGATATTAATCACTTAGATTTGTGTGATAAAGAGGTATTTGACAACGTATATAAGAAAGGTAATACAGTAGGAATCTTCCAGATGGAGTCTGCCGAAGCAAAGAAGATGTGTGTAGAAGCTCAAGCAGACAATGTAGAGGATATCATTGTTGTAAATGCTGCAAACAGACCTGGAACCAAAGATAGTTTTCCAGACTACTGTAAAAATAAATTGCATCCAGAAGATGCAACTGTATTGCACGAAGATTTAAGAACAATATTTGGTAAAACACAATATGTTTTGTTGTATCAAGAGCAGGCATTGCAACTTTTTAGGTATGCAAATTTCCCTGAAAATGAAGTGGATAATGCGAGACGTAGCATGGGGAAAAAACAAAAAGATGTTATGGCAAAACTTGAGTCAAGATTTACAAAGAGTTTGTCTGAGAAAGGTTGGACTAATGAACAATTAATTGAGATTTGGCAATTACTATTAAAGCAAAGCTCGTACTGTTTTAATCGAGGCCATGCAGTTGCTTACGGATTATTATCATATCTCACGGCATATTTAAAGACACATTACACAATTTATTTCATGGCATCACTGTTAACATCTAAGAGCGATAAGGTTGAAAAGATTAGTATTGTGATTAATGACTGTAAGAGATTAGGAATTAAAGTATCTCCACCAAATGTAAACATTTCAAATATGGAGTTTACTGCACTTCCTGACAAGAATGAGATATTATTTGGATTGTTGGCGGTAAAAGGACTTGGTGAGTCTATTGTTAAAAATATTATTGAAAATAGACCATACACTAGTTTTAATGATTTTACTGATAAAGTGAATGATAAGACTGCAATTGTTACCCTTATCAAAGCAGGAGCAATCCCAACAAAAAACAAGGTTGCATCATTACAAAAATATGCCGCTCACATATTTGATAAGAGAGAGTTTAAACCTGTAGCATCTGTTCCATCGCCATACTCAAAGTTATTGCAATATGGTATTAACGTTGATGACTACAAGGATGGTAAGAAAGTAGATAAAGACAAACTGCTTAACGACTATAATAATATAAGAAAGAAAATGTTTGATGAAGACCAACAGAAAAGATTTAAAGCACATATGGAAGAGTTTAGAGACAAGTATGCTAGGGATGAATATATGTGGGAATTTGATACATTGTCAATGTTCCTTACAAATGATCCGTTAGAGGATGCATATAAGTATACAAAGATGGAATGGAACGATGTAGAGGATAACGAGAAGATTACTTTGTTTTGTGTGATTGTAGACATAAAAAGAAAGAAGGATAAGAACGGCAATCAGTTTGCATACTTAGATTTATATACACCAAGTGGAATTATAGAAGCTACAATTTGGTCGAGCCAATTAAAAGAATATGGAGAATATATTAAAAAGGGCAATTGTTTGGCTATGCTTGGTAGGAAGAGAGAGGGCAATCATTTCTTTGTGGAAAAGGTTAAACTCTATAATACATGGGTTGCCCAAATGAAAGAAAGAGGTGCGAAGAGTTGACAACTAATGATGAAGTAATAAAGTTTGATGCCACAATCACATATCAGAAATACTATAATCCAGATTCTTCGTGGGGAGCATATTTGTTCTCCACTGAAGATGACATTCCTCATTATACAAAAGAAACTGCTACACCATTTGATAATAAGTCAGATGTAGAAAAGAAGTTTTCATCTCTGTCCGGGAAGATGCAAGAGTTAGTAGTAGGTGGGAAGTATACTATCAAAGCCACTTATAAGTATGATAAGACTTATGGTGACCAATACGTTCCTATTGCTATTTATGCTCTTGCACCACAGACAGAAGAGGATCAGATTATGTTTCTCAAATCTTTAATAAGTGAGAGTTTGGCAGTAAACCTTACTAAAGCATATCCTAATATTGTAAATGATGTGACTTCTGGAGAGGTTAAGGATATTGACTACAATAAAGTTAAAGGTGTTGGCAAGGCGACATGGGAACGTATTAAGGAAACAATTTTAAATAACTACCTTATTTCTGATATCATTATTATGTTAAAACCATTAGGTGTTACATATAATATGATTAGGAAGTTGCTTACTGATGAGCCTAACCCGGCATTGCTTAAACAACAACTTGAAGAAAACCCATATGTTATGACACGTATTTCTGGATTAGGTTTTCGTAAGATTGATGGATTGGCACTTAAACTTAAACCACAACTTCTTCAGTCTCCTGAAAGGCTTGTTGCATTTGTAACATATTATTTAAAGGAGATTGGTGAGAGTGACGGACATACATGGGTATCAAAAGATATTCTTAAAGAAGCTATTGATAACACAGTTACTGAATGTAGTGATAAGTTTGAGTGGCTTTTAGAGAACAACGACTTCTTATATATAAAGGATGATAAAATTGGATTGAAATATTACTATGATGTTGAATGTAAGATTGTTGACATTTTGTATAATAAGTCTAAATTAGATTGTAGTTTTGTACTCGATCCTAAAAAGAATGATATGGGCATTAAGAAAGCTGAAGAAGAACAAGGCTTTGAATATACAGAAGAACAAAAAAATGTAATCAATACATGTCTTAATAGACCAGTTAGTGTTATTACTGGTAAGGCTGGTGTTGGTAAGAGTTCGTTAATGAGAGGTATTATTAAAGCTTATTGTGAGAACAAGCATTCTGTATCTGCATGTGCATTGTCTGCAATGGCTGCCAAAAGAATTGTTGAAGCTACAGGATATCCTGCTATGACAATCCATAGAACATTAGGATGTATGGGGTTAAATACATTTACATTCAATAAAGATAATCATATGATTGTAGATGTTGCTTTCTTGGACGAAGGTTCTATGGTTAATGCTAGGTTATTCCTTAATTGGTTAGAGGCCATTGATGACAAGACTAGAATCATTATATCAGGTGACCATAAACAGTTACCGCCTATTGGATATGGCAATGTATTTTCTGATATTATAGACTTACTTGGCAATAAGGTAGTTAGCAAACTTACAGAGCCTATGAGACAAGCAAAGAAATCCGGGATTCTCATGGATGCCAATGTAATAAGAGAGAATAAAAATCCTCTTGGGGGAACGTTTGAACCGAAGATTGTTCGTGGTGAACTGCAAGATATGTTCTACATGTTTCGTACCAATCGTCAGAGTCTATTTGATATTGCAACGAAAACGTTCTTAAAAACGGTTGAGACTGATGGACTTGAAAATGTGGTAATCATTGTTCCAAGAAAGTCAAATTGCCTTAATTCTACATTTGAAATCAATAAGTTCTTACAAGAACAGTTACTTGGGAATGTTAAAGAAGAGATTGGTAACTACGAGAATACATTTAAGCTTGGTGCCAGGGTAATGCAGACTGTAAATGACTATCAAAAGAACGTGTTCAATGGCGAGATCGGATACATTGTGGAGATTCATAATAAGGACAAGAACCATAATAGCAAATATTGTGTCGTAAAGTTTAATGATACTAATGGTGGCTCAAAGTTTGTTGAATATACCATTAATGAAACGTCTGCTCTTGATTTAGCTTATGCACTTACATGTCACAAATGCCAAGGTAGTGGATATAAAACAGTAATTGGTATCATTGATAATACACATTATGCATTGCTTGATAATTGTATGCTTTATACTTTAATTACAAGAGCAAAGAAAAGATGTTTGTTATTGGCAGAGCCACAGGCGTTCTTACAATGTATAAGAACAAGTCATAATAGTAGAAACACATGGTTATCTATTAAATATGATAAATAATTTTAAATGAGATACAGTTTTTCTGTATCTCATTTTTATTTTTGTGGAATAACTAGATAGATACATATTGTGTGTTTGTTGAAAGGAGAGTTTATTATGGTTATTAAATGTAGATATTGTGGTAAAGAGCATGACATAAAAATGGTTGATCAAATTAAAACATTTCCTAAACTTATAATTAAAGGAGAAACATTTAGATTTTGTCATTCTGGATGCAGAAGTAATTTTGAAGAACTTTTGGTTGCTGAAACATACAACGGACATAAGATTTATAGGATTGAAGAGAATAAATATGTTAGTTATTTGCAATCTCCATATTATTTTAATTCTATTGAGGACTGTAGACGTGATATTGATTTAAGAAAAAAGAATCCCGGTGCGGTTGTTGTGTAAAGGAGAGAAAAAGAATGAGTGTTTGGAAATCACGAAGAGATTGTTATAAGCAAGAGATAATAAATTTAATAGCCGATGAGGATATTTGCAACAACAGTATTTGTCGTGTGATTAATAATAAGGTTAGAAAGCTGCATACCCAATCAGATTGGTTCAGTCCAGATTTTGTTATGGTTTATAATATACCATTTCCGGGTACTGATTACGAAGAGGTTATTAAGAAAGGTAATATGTGTTGTTGTTGGCCAGTTAAAATTTTATTTAAGGAGTATGAAGAATGAAATTATATGCAATAACGAATTATTATGGTGATGTCCGTTATATTACTAACGATTATGAATATGCAAAAAAATTTATTGAGTATATTAGACCTGATGCAAGTATAAAAGAATTTGATTCAGACAAGGTATGTGAAAAGGTTGATCCAGTTATAGAAAAATATAATGGTAAAAAGTTATATAAATGTACTAGAGAACCTCATTCTCCTATTGTTGTTAAAAATGAAGGTATTTCTGATGATGATATAGATAACGATATGTTTAGTGTTAATGGTGGAACTGCTATTGGTCATATTTTTGCAAACGATAGAGAAGAAGCTGAGAAGAAATTCAGGAAGATGATGAACGATTATATTGAAGAAGAAAAAATGATTGCAGAGTTTAGGAAACAATTGAGAGAAAAAAGGAGAATGAGCGATGAAAGTATATGTGATTGAAGTTGGAGAATATTCTGATAGATATGTTTCTCATGTTACAGACAACTATGAGATTGCAAAGCAGTATGTTGACTATGTATGTCCAGATGCATCAATAACAGAGTTTGATACTGATGAGGTTAAGATTGATTTAAGAGACATGAAGAAAACGTATCGTGGTAAAATTGGGTTCTTTTGTCGTAGGAAATTTGATGGAAAAATTTATATTACTAGAGAATCTCTTGAAAAACCTTGGAGTAACCCATTTGAATGGTATGAAAATAACGAAATGCATTTTAATCATAATGGCGAATATTCTATTAGTTTATTAGCAGAAGATGAAGAACATGCAAAGAAAATTTTTGCAGATAAGATTGCTCAATATAAGTACGAAAACATGGAGCATGTTCAAAAAGTTGAAGATGAAATTAGACGTGAGAAAGAAGAACGTATTAAAGAGAGAAGAGAAAGATTTAATAAATTGGAAGAAAAGTTTACAATATTAGAAAAGTATATTGAGGAGAACAATTTATGAAAATAGTAAACATAAAAGAATTAGCACATATGCCAAATGGAACTGTGTTTAGTCAAATTGTAGATGATAACTTTGGTAAATATAATGGTGATATGGACATTGATGGATTAAATATTTTATGTGGTCATACTGAAGATGGTTATTTTTCTGAAAATAGTGGTCATTTTTGTTGTGTTTTACACATGTTAGATTATGTTGAAGTTAAAATGGACAGACAAGATGGTTATATTTTATTAGAAAATTCAATCAGTGAAACAACAACCGACACATGTGATCATGATTATGATGAAAATAGTTATTTTGTCGTATACGAAGAAAGCGATATTCTTAAGATTATTGATAATTTAACGTGGGCATTAAATGGGTGCAAGAGTGATAGGGAGATAGTATATGATGATAGAAGGATTTAAAATGTTGCAGAATATTGTTAATGATAGGAAATTTCAATTTAAAATTTTAGATAAAGTTATTGATGAGATATTATCTCAAATGATTAATGAAGCACCAGAGTTTATTATAAACTTTGGTAATAGAGCAATGTATGATGTTAAAAACAACTACCCATTATATATTAATGAAAACAAATATTTTAATAATGTAAGTTTTTATAGGAGAAGTTTATATGATGATAAAGAAGATAGATAAAAAAAATAATTTTGTATCAATGTTTAATCCAAAGACCGGGTTCTATATGAGATCTGGTGTCATCGATGAGAATGGTAAGGACACAGGTGTAGATCCTTTTATGGCTGACTTTCCTGAGTTAATTGATATAGGGATAATGGGACATTGCATCCATGGTTGTAGTGGGTTATGCATTAAAGGCGGTGTGCAATGTTACCAAAATGGTCTCGGAACAAAAATGCCAAATATGACATTTGAAAACTTTAAAAAGATTGCAGATGAATGTGTTAATAAAACATATACATTTGCCCTTGGTGGTCGTGGTGATGTAGATCAGCACGAAAACTTTGAAGAGATATTAGCATACTCAAGAAGATGTGGTATTGTTCCGAATTTTACATCATCAGGTCTTGGTTTTACAGAAAGAATTGCTGATATTTGTAAGGAGTATTGTGGTGCAGTTGCAATCAGTTGGTATAGACAAGAGCATACCTATAGAGCAATTGAGTTGTTGCTTAAAGCTGGTGTAAGAACAAATATTCATTATGTCCTTGGTAATAACTCTATTGATGAGGCTATTGAAAGGCTTGAAAAAAATGATTTTCCAAATGGTATTAGAAATGTTATTTGGTTATTACATAAAGATGTTGGTCAAGGAAGTACTGCAAATGTCTTGAATGTAAATGATGATAAGGTTAAAAGATTTTTTGAACTCATTGATACAAAGACATTTGATTTTGGAATCGGATTTGATTCATGTAGCATTCCTGGACTTATTAACCATACTAAAAACATTAACCATGATAGCTTCGATACTTGTGAGGGTGGACGTTGGTCTTGTTATATTACATCTGATATGAAGATGATTCCTTGCAGCTTTGACAATCAAGAACTTAGATGGGCATATGACATTTCCAATGACACAATTCAGAATGCATGGAATAGTAAACAATTCGATGACTTTAGAAGTCATTTTAGAAATTCTTGTAGTGAATGCCCAAATAGAAGAGAGTGTATGGGTGGATGCCCTATAAGAAGAAATATTGTATTGTGTGATAGAAAGGAGAAAAATTTACTATGAAAATTAGAAACGATTTTGTAACAAACAGTAGTAGTTCAAGTTTTATTATTGATACCAAAAACATTACATTTGGTAAACTGATTAAGAAGTTAATTGATATGGCTAATGAAGAATACAATGACTTATACTATGACTATGGTGATGATTATGACGAAGATGAGGATAACAAATCCAAGAAGAAACCTAAGAAAGAATATAAGGTTAAGCATATGGACTTCGATGAAGATTATCCAGAGTATTTACGTGTAGCTGGTAACTATTACGTTGGCAAAGCAACACCAGATAATCCATACTATTTACGTAATGATAAGTATTTTGGTGGTTTTAAAAATCATTACGAAGAAGCCCCTGAGAGTAAAGAAGATATTACAAAATATGATCATCATTACATTGTAGATAATCTTGGTGAATACAGATACGATTGGAATACAATCGAAGAATATTTCGGGGACATACCTTATGAACGTGGCTATTGTGACTAGGAGGAAGATATGAAAATTAGAACAGATTTTGTAACAAACTCATCTTCAAGCAGCTTTATTATTGGTAGAGAGGACTATACTGATATTACAGTAGAGTCAGTGTATCAGATGATTAAAAAGCTTTATGCAGAATATGTAATACAGTTAAACAAGGCTTTTAATTACATAAAGGATAATATAGATCCGAAAGCAAGGTTTGAACTAACTGGCAATAGTGATAATATGTATTATCAAATTATGTATGATAGAGATATGTATGAAGATAAAAAAAGTGATAAAATTGCAATATTCAAACTTGATTTAAAATTGGATAAGATGTTTGGTGTAAACACATTAGATTATTTGTATGAAGATGAATGGAGAAAGTGTAATACATATAAAAACTATGAGAGATATTGGATTGATAAGATGAGTAAGTCTGATAATAAATATTTCCCACATGCACCATTTACAATATTTGAATTTGGGAATAGTGATGTAGACATTTTGCATTATGGGAAATATGGTGTTAATGAAATAAAAGATAAAGATATCAAAGAAGATATATTATATTGGTATTTTAACGAAGATGAAGTTGAATATAAAACCAAGCAATTAAATATTACAAAAGAACAAGCACCATTATATATACTTGGTAAAGTGTGTGTCAGCTCTGAAAGTGGGAATATTCCTTCCTATGTAGTAAATAAGTTGATGGATGTTAGTAGATTTAGTTGTAATCATATGGGATAGTGAGGTGAGATAAAAATGTATGAATGTTTTCATTGTGGTTGCCGGACAGTAATTTGGGATAATGACTTTACGTTTGAGGATTTCTGCTATGAAGGTGAAGGTATTGTCCATGTGTTGCATTGTTGTAATTGTGGTGCAGAAATTGAATATAGTATTCCAATTCCAGACGAAGAAGGTGAAGATGAATAATGAAGGTTAGAACAGATTTTGTAACAAATTCTAGTAGTAGTAGTTTTATTATAAGTTTTAATGAAGATCCGATTGATAAGGATACAGTTGATAAATATCCATTCCTTAAAGATTTTGGTGAAACAATTATGTCTATGTTAAAGAGTGATGATTATTATCCAGAGGATAGCAGAGGAGAACTATTTAGATCATTTGATGAAATGGACGGATGTTTTTATGATGATGAAACTGAATTGATGAATGAATGTAAAAAAGAATTTGAAAATGGCAATGTTATATTTGTAAAAGAAGTTGATAATTGCAATGAAGAATTAAGAGATAGACTATTCGATATGGAAGAAAGTGGTATTATTAAAATTTTAGATGATGAAAGATATTAAAACAGAGAATAATATATTAAAGTGGTCGGTGGTGAAAGATAAACACATTCAAGACAATAATATTCCCTCGATCAGCAAGGTAATCGACTTAGTAATAAGTACCTGAACTTGGCAAGGGTGCTGCAAGAGTGAAAGGCTCTGCCCGACCACTTAGTTTTGTTTTTCATATTTATTTTTTCGTATCCAATATTTAAACCTCTTTTCATTTGGCGGTGTGTGTAATGCACACTGCTATTTTTTTGATTTATCTCATTAGAAAACAGAGAATTAAATATTAGGTAATTATAAGGAAGGAGAATAGTTATATGAACTTACTAGAAGACATTGCAAACATTTTAATTAAACACAAAGACAATGAACATTACTTGAAAGTTGAGGTTAATGAGTGGGATGTTAAGGTATATTTGGAGTATTCGCCAAATGGGGAGTACATTGATAAGGAAGAAGATCAAACGATTATCCCAATTATATATTCATCTGTAGATGAATTTGCATATATCCCAGATGATGAGTATAGAAAAATATTTAATCCAACAGACTATGGTATTGATAACACTGAAATTAAAATCATAAATGACATTATGGAATACCTTGTTAATCATAAAAAAGAGATTGAAATGATATGTAGAAAATTTAATATCAATAGACTTACAACTGTAAAAGAAATAAAAGTAAACAAAGAAAATGTTAATGTATCATTTACGGTTGGTGATAAAACATCTAATGTACCAGGAACACATTACACTTTCGAAATTAATGATGAAGAAAATGAGGAGGATATTTATGATTAACTCATATGATAGTAGAAGATTAGTTGAAAAAGAAGAACAATGGGAAACTTGGTGTAATTGTATTCCAGCACTACACTTTAAACCGGAATGGGAAGTGAAAATTATTCCACCGTTTATGGGTGCTATGGCTAGATTTTGGATTAGTTATAATAATAAACATGTATCTGTGTATCTTGACTGCTATGGGGTACTTGGATGTGTAGATGTGCCTTACTACGAAATGTATAATGGAGAGGATACTTATAGATATATTATGTCAAATAAAGATGATATGGATCAGATGATGGTTGATATTGATAAGGTTTTAAATGGGAGACCTATTTTATAGAAAGAGAGGATCAAGAAGATGATTAAGGTTGGAGATATTGTTAGACATAAGTGCTTAAACGGAGTATTCAGGGTTGCTAAAGTTTCAAATCTTGATGCTATAGCATTTGATGTTTCCACTGGAATTAAGAAAACATTTTGTATAGATCATTTAAATAAATTAAATAAATATAGTATTGGTGATACAGTTGGTAAATATAATATAAAAACTGTAGATTATAATTGTGGTGTTGAATATGGTTGTTTTGGTACTATAATGAATTGTGTTTTAAAGCAACATGAACTTGAATATTATGAACAAAATTACAAACGTGAGAATAGAGATAAAAATTTATCTATAGAGTTAGATATTACATGGGGTGGCAATACAATAATAAGTATTCCTTTAAAAAACATTGGAGCATATACTGTTCCAAATATCAAGAAAGTAATCTTCAGCGACCCGGCTACAATTGTAATTTGGGAAGACGATACAAAGACAATAGTTAAAGCTGGCAAGAATGGCAAGGGCAAGCAGGAAAAATTTGATCCTGAGAAAGGATTGGCTATGGCCATTTGTAAAAAGTTATACGGAACGAACAATAGTGGTAGTAATTATTATGATGTATTCAAGAAGTGGTTGGGGGAATAATGTATGAGTATTAGGAAAGAAGATCTTGCATCAATTAACAAAATAGATAGACTATGCGATGGCTCTTATGGCAAAAGAGTTTACATCAGTGGCGGTATTACAGGAGTGCCTGATTATAAAGAAAATTTTTACAATGCAGAAACCAAACTAAAAGACCTTGGTTATTCTGTTATCAACCCAGCAAAAGTGAATGACATATTGCCAACAGACATGAGTTATGATGAGTATATGGAGATTGACTATAAACTGCTTGACATGTGTGAAATTATCTACATGATTCCCGGTTGGAATAAGTCTAATGGGTCTAAGTTAGAATTAGAAAGAGCATTGAGTCAAAAAATGAAAATAATGACAGTGGAAGATTTGGAAAAAGAACTGAAAGAGATTGAACCGAAAAAGTTTAGAGAAGATCTATTTAAAAATAACATACACGTTATTAAAGAACCAAATACAAAAATTGATTTATCAAAAATAATCAAAGTAGATTACTAAAAAAATAAATAAAAATAAAAAAAACAGAGAATAACTATGTGTGATGGACAATCCATCCGCATAGTTATTTTTTGTTTGTAGGAAGGAGAGTACGTATGGAATACAACATATCAAAGCATGCCATGGAACGTTATGCAGAACGTATCATGGACAGAGATCATAAAGTAGATGTTAACCGGTATGTTCTTGAAAACGAATCGAAGATTAAAGAAGACATCAACAAGATGATTGAGTTTGGTCAGATAATTTATTGTGGGAAACAGACTAAAGAAAACAAAAAACAAACAATCATATCAGTGTTTGTTAAAGATTGTTGGATCGTATTGGCTGACGTGAACAGTAGTGTTGTTATCACATTATACAAAGTCGATCTTGGCTTAGATGATGAATTCAATAAACTCTACGTTAATAAGATGCTTGATAGTTTGGAAAGAGCCAATGAAGTACTTCATACAACAGAGTCTGAAGTAAAAGAAGAAGCCAACACTTATAAGGCTTTGATTGCTGATAATGAATCAATGATTAACGATTATAAATCCAATATTAAAGCATTAGAAGAACTTAACACTGCATACAGTGAAGTGGTTGATAAGAGCCGGGTTAAGTTAAGTATTGCTGAAGAAAAAGTTATTGAAATAGTAAACAAATTAATTGGCAAGAAAGAGTTCTAGTATGTACACCTAAAACAATACAATATGTTGTTGGCACTAGAAAACTAGGACACATAATATTGTCAGATAATTCCTCTAGTGAGGAAACCTCGTAGACTAGAATTAAGAAAGGACAGTATGAAAAATGAGAAATCCAGAAAGATTAGATGCTTTTTATAAGGATATGTGTGAGCTGCACAAGAAGTATTTGAACGACCTACGTTTCGGACAAATGTGTTCGAACTTCTTTGGATGGTTATTTACAGAGAAGGGTGTAGATTTGTTTTTCCCGGAAGAAGGTTCAATGATCGAATACTTCAGAGAATACTGTGAAGGTATCAATGCAAAATAGCACAACTTATAGAGACATCAGAAAGGTAGGGCATAACAATGTTTGAAAGTAAAAAGGAAATTTTGAAAGAGTACTACAGGATGAAGATTGATTCATTCAGACTTATTAGCCGTTTAGGTGAACTTAAATCTGACAATGTTGGGAAGTATTATAGCAACAATCAGTTAGAGCCATTCTACAATACGTTTCTTCTTCTTGGATTTAAAGATGGGAAAGTATATAAGGATGTATTTGAAAAAGAATATACAAGGGCAGAAAACGATTTATATAAGCTCTTGTAAAAACAAAATCGTAATCGGTTTATATGGTGAGCTAACCGCCATTAGTTTACCAATGTAACTATTAACAATTTATTGCATAAGAAATTTTTTTAGGTAGTTAATTTTACCTAGTCCTGGAACTAGCGGAGATTGTAATCCGTATGGCGGTCAAATAATACTATCACTTTAGAATTCCATCTATGCCCCAAGTGATAGTGTTCTGTCAAGTAGGAGAGTCTAAACACCATTGGCTCTCCATATAAGCCGATTACGAAAAAACTAGAAAGGATAAGCAAACATGAAAAGATTACACAAAATAGTCATGATGTTTTTATGCTTGGCTATGGCAACATTCATCGTAACTTATTCCAATTATAGGGAATATGATGAAACACAAACTAATATGGAAGAAACAAAGGACGAACAGGAAGAAACAAAAGGATCAGAAATTGGAGAATCACTTTCGGTGATAACAGATATTACAGAAAATGAATTGATTAGACAGTCTGGTTTAATTCGTCAAAGAATTGCCAGACTTAATTATTACAACAACCAAGTTGAAAAAATTAAACAGACAATCGCAATGGTAGAACTTAGAAAGATTGAGCAACTTCGCAAAGAAAGACTTGCTATGGAGAAAGCAAAGAAAGAAAAGGAAGAAGCTGAAAGAAAGGCTGCTGAATTGCTTAAGAAGAAAGAAGAGGAACTTCCTACTATCTCAGGATCTATCCTGGCAGAACCTACTACTGCAACAACTGTTAGTGGTGGCGATGTAGTTACTTTATATAACAGAGAGGATTATGGGATTGAAGGAAAGTTATATCAAGACTTCAGTGCTGATGATTTAGATTTATTCTTCAGAATTGTACAGGCTGAAATCGGAGATGAACATACATTTGAGCAGAAGGTTAATGTGGCTACAGTCATTTTAAACAGAGTAAAAAGCGAACACTTTCCTAATAATTTAGGAGATGTACTTAGAGCAAAGAAACAGTTCTCAACTTATTCAAGTGGAAGATACAAAAGAGTTACAGTTTCAGACTTAACTGTTCTTGCATGTGAATATGCCTACGAGATTGGTGGTTCAGAAGTTGGTAATGCTTTGTTCTTTGATAGCAATGGAGTACTTAAATATAAGAAGGTTTGTAATGATGGGGCGCATAACTTCTATATAAAGAAAGGATGGGAATAGATGGAATGAAATTTGAGAATACAGAAGTTTTTAATATTAAAGGTGCATTAAGAGGAATGAGAAACCCTCTTGAATCATGGGATAAAAGTGATAGCACAAATGACAACTCCAATGGTTTTGTTGTTGGTGAAAAAGATTTAAAGCTTGCACAGAATCTGATTAAAGCAGGATCAGAGCATAGAAAGTTTCTTCGTCAGGTTACTGCAAGTGTTGATATCACTGCTCCAATCTATTGGTGGAAAGAATTTGATACATATAAAGTTGGTACGACTGCAAACTCAACAAGTACTATGCATAAACTTTTAAGTACACCTATTACAATGGAATGTTTTGAAATGGAAGATTATGAACCAAACCTTTTAGTGTATGACCGTCAGCCATATAACTTAGATAATCTCATGTGTGACATCTGGGAAGAAATGATTTGTCATCTTGAGACTTTAAGGAAAAGAGCAATCGAATATGCTGATGCATCAAAGAGAGAAGATATTACTTGCAGTTAAAGAAAACATTTTGTATCGGTATCAAAATATTATTGGAAAGAACTTATAAGATTACTTCCAGAATCATGGTTGCAGAAAAGAACAGTAACTATGAATTATGAAAACATTTTAAATATGTGCGATCAGAGAGAAGGACATAAGTTGTCTGAGTGGCATAAGTTTATTGAATGGGCGAAGTCATTGCCTTATGCTGAAAACTTATTGTTTATCAATAGAGAATCTGATCAAATTTAAACGGAATGAAAGGAGGCGATGTCTTTTATGCTATTAGCAATTTGTGGAAAATCTGGTAGTGGAAAGACAACATTACTCTATTATCTTGAGCAATTAGGATTTGAACGTATTGTTACTTATACAACTCGTCCTAAAAGACCGGGTGAAGAGGATGATATTACATATCATTATATTGATAAAGATTTATTTAATAAACTTAATGAATCACACTTCTTTGCAGAAACAACATCATACTACGTTAATGGTGGAGATAAGTGGTTATATGGCACTGCAAATGAAGATTTGAAATCTGACAAGGATCAGGTTCTTATTGTTAATCCTGATGGATTGGCTACGTTAAGACAGTTGAAAGTTCCAATGATTGCCTTTTATATTGACGTTCCAGATTTTGAATTACGTAGAAGACTTGAGAAACGTGGAGATAATAAGGATGAAGTTAAAAGGAGATTGATGGCAGATGAAGAAGATTTCAATGAAAAAATTATTAACCGTCTTGTTGATTGGTACGTGGCTGATTGGTGGAGTTCACCATTTGATATGGCAGAAAAAATCGAAAGAGTATATAGAAATCATTTAGAAAGACTAGGAAAGGATAGGTAGGGATATGGTTTGTAGATTTGCAGTTGACAAACATAATGGGAAAATTTTTATTAATGCAGGTGGATATAAAGGAATCTCCGAAGAGTTATCTTCAGAAGATGAACTTGCACAGGAAGTTGTATCATACATTCTTCATTATTCTTATGGCAAGCCTATGTGGTATTCTACAGATTGTACTGTAGATGCTACGGCTACATGTGATAAAGAAGATGAGTTCGATGAAAAGACCGGGAAGACAATCTGTGAATCCAAAGCTGCTTTGAAGTATCATCAGAAGATGTATGACAGATATCTTAAAGTTGCTTGGTTACTTAAGAAGATGAGTGATCGAATGATGAAGTTTGTAGAACTACATCAGAAAAAGATTGATAGGTTAGAAAAAGACTTGGAACAATTTAATTAAGGAGATGTCGGCAATGAAAGTTATTAAGAGAGATGGCAGAAAGGTCGCTTTTGACAAGGAAAAGATTAAGAATGCCATTATCAGTGCTTTTAAAGAGACTGACAATGAAGTGACTCAGTATGCAAAAGATAAGGCGAGAGAGATCGCAAACACAATTGAAGAAAATGAAGTAGAAGAAATTAGTGTTGAGACCATACAGGATTTAATTGAAAACAAACTTATGGCAAGCAACAGGAAGGATGTTGCAAAATGTTTCATATTATATAGAAACAATAGGACAAGCATCAGAGAAAAGAAAACGAAAGTAATGATGGATGTTGCCGAGAAATTAAGAGCAGACAATGTTCAAAACCAAAATGCTAACGTTGATGAAAAGTCATTCGGTGGAAGAATGGGAGAAGCTAATGAAACAGTTCTTAAACAATTTGCGTTAGACAATTGTATGTCAAAAAAAGCAAGAGACAATCATATTAATAATAGAATATATACACATGACCTTGGATCGTATGCAGTTGGAAGTCATAATTGTTTAACAATACCATATGCAAAATTACTTGCTAATGGATTTAATACAAGACAGACAGATGTTCGTCCTGCGAATAGTGTAAATACTGAATTACAATTAGTTGCAGTTATAGCACAGTTGCAAAGCTTGCAACAGTTCGGTAAAATTCTCTGCCGAATTTAAACCTTGTGAACCTAGAAATCTAGGGTGTCTCATTATGAGGCTAACGGTCAACTAAATCGAAAGATTAAGGTGGTAAGAGAACCTAAGTCCTTTATGGATATGGTAATACCGTGTTTGGAAATGTTAATAGAAAGGAGTTTCAATGGAACAAATCTCTATTAACAATGAAATAGCATATAAATTAAAGTGCAACGATAATTATTATATAACAAAAACAGGAATATTATATAGTATATTCGTCAAAGGAGCGCAAGGAAAAACGGATATAAATAACCCAAGAAAAGTAATATATGGGCAAGATAAAGACGGATATTATAGAGTTGTTCTTAGTTCTAATGGAGAGAAGAAATATGTTAGAATCCACACATTAGTAGCTGAACAATTTATAGGAGAGATAGACAGTGATCATGTTGTTAATCATATAGATGGCAATAAACACAATAATAATGTAGATAATTTAGAAATAATTACACCTATAGAAAATACGAAACACGCTTGGAAAACTGGTTTAGCCAGAAGAGAAAATAACCCTAACTTAGTTAATGTAATTGTATATGACAACGAAAACAACCAATATGATTATTGTTTATCAATAGGGGAAGTAACAAGAAAATATAATATTCCAGGACACTATATAAGAATAATAAGAAAAAATGATATATATTACGATTATTGTTTGCTAAAGAAAATTATTACAGGCGATGGAATGAAGGATTATTACTTAGAATGTTATTATAATGGCAAATTAGTAAGAACATTCAATGATAATGATGATGCAGCAAAATATTTTGGAAAGAAAAATAATACAATATCACAAAAATCATTACATCCGTCAAATAAGACAAAAGAATATAACAGATATACATTAACATTTCCAAATGTATCGACTATCGAAAGCATAGCATAGAGATATGCGAAGAAGCGAGTAGAGTACCCTGCAGGTGAAATTCCGCAGAGGGAAGTGCAAGGCTATTACTTTTATGTAATAGAAGATATAGTCAGGCTTTATGGAAACATAAAGGCTGCACTGGGAGTAAGTGCAAATTGCTTAGATTGGGTATCAGTTCCATATGTAAGAAAGAGTTTTTGGAAACATTTCAAAGATGGATTGAAGTATATAGAGGATCAGCCGTATAGATGGGACAAAGATTTTTCTCATATTATACCTGAAGAAACATCTATCGAATTACCAAGTGATGCAATGGATTGTGGTGATGATAAGAATGTTAAGTGTGGGTTGTTAAATGAACACATGAGGGCATATAACTATGCAATTGATATGACACTTAAAGAAACACAACAAGCGGTTGAAGGCCTGTATCATAATCTTAATACACTTCAATCAAGGTCAGGAAATCAGCTTCCATTCACAAGTATTAACTATGGCACTTGTACGTTGCCAGAGGGAAGATTGATGACAAAAGCATTACTTGAAGGAAGTATTAAAGGTATTGGTAAGATGAGAAAGACTAGCATCTTTCCATGTGGAATCTTCCAAGTAATGGAAGGTGTTAATAAGCATCCGGGAGATCCTAACTATGATTTATTTAGGTTAGCTCTTAGATCTACATCTCAAAGATTATATCCAAATTATGCTAACTGTGATTGGAGCGGTAATGCTGGATATGATAGGAATGATTATAGAACGTACTTTAGTACCATGGGTAAGCGCAAACTTAGCTCATGTAAAACCTTTTGAACCACTACTCGTGGGTGTGTGAATTAATTAGGAGGAATTGTAATGTTTAGTTATATTCAATATTTCCCACTACAACATGTATATGGGATGATGAAATCAGTCAATGAAATAAATCTAAAAGATAATTTTTTTGAAATTGCCCAATTAAAGGATAATTGTATCGTTTTTATTATCAATGATGATTGGAGACATTGTGATCTCGATTTATATACTAAACAATTAATTAATATAGACTAATTAATTCATGCTAACGGTTAGGACTCTCGTAGTTGAGACCGTGGGAAGTTGCATATTGTTTCGGTCATTGATAGGGGGAATACAATGGTCGAAACCAAATACAAGGATATATACGTCAATGAAGACGATTTTGAGATTTATAAAGTATTCAACACTGATAGGGTAATTAAGTTAAGTAAGTGGATAGACAATGTTGGATACTATATGGTTGGATTTAGGGTTGATGGTAAAAGATATTATAAAAGAGTACATAGATTAATAGCAGAAACATTAATCCCAAATCCAGATAATCTGCCACAAGTTAATCATATAGATGGTAACAAATTAAATAACAATATCGAAAACTTAGAGTGGTGTAATAATAAATACAATACAAAAGAAGCGTATGATAAAAATTTATATAAATCGAAAAAAGAATGTCCGGTAAAAGCAACAAATAAAATGAATGGTCATGTATATGAATTTAATAGTATAAGGAAGTGTGCAGAAGAACTTCAACTTAATAGGAAAACAATCACCTCGATTTTGAAAGGTGTTAAAAATAATAATTATAACTATGAATTTGAATATATCTGACCAAACAATATGCAAAACCTGTATCGACTATCCCTGATGAATGTAAGGGAGTAGGGTTGGAGATGAGTACCAACTCGAAGCGGAAGGCTATCGAAAGATAGAAGATATAGTCAGTGCCGATGGTGACATCGGGCAAACATGTGTAGAACTGCAAATGGTTGGGATATTAATGGATTTGGGCAGTTAAAGGACGGTAGAGGAAACATATGCCCAGTAACAATTATTATGCCAACATTGGCTATGGAAGCCAAAGAAAAATCTGACAAGGATGGTTCTGATATTGTTGATAACTTTATGACCATTCTTGATAAGGCTATTAAAGATGCCAAGGATCAGTTAATAGAAAGATTCGAATGGATATGCAGTCAATCTCCAGACTCTGCGAAATTTATGTATGAGAATGGTACTATGGAAGGATACATTCCTGAAGAAGGAATTCGTTCAGCATTAAAGCATGGTACATTGGCAGTTGGTCAGTTAGGACTTGCTGAAACACTTCAGATATTAATTGGTTGTGACCATACTGAAGAAAGAGGTATGGATCTGGCAAAGAAGATTGAACAATTATTTAAAGATAGATGCGCAGAGTACAAAGAGAAGTATAAATTAAACTTTGGAGTATATTACAGTCCAGCCGAAAATTTATGCTACACTGCAATGAAAAAGTTTAAGGAGCAATATGGAGTTATTCCTAATGTTTCAGATAAAGAATTCTTTACTAACTCAATGCATGTTCCTGTCTGGAAAAAGATGACACCTATTGAAAAGATAGATATCGAAAGCCAATTGACAGGATACAGTTCAGCAGGATGCATCACATATGTAGAACTTGCTGGAAGTGTAAAGAATAATTTAGATGCACTTGAAACTATTGTTTTATATGCAATGGATAAAGATGTGCCGTATTTTGCAGTCAATATCCCAAATGATATGTGTAATAACTGTGGCTATACAGATGATATTGGAGATGAATGTCCTATGTGTGGCTGCAAAGATATAAGAAGACTAAGAAGGGTCACTGGATATTTAACTGGTGATTATAAATCCGCATTTAATAAAGGAAAGCAACAAGAAGTTGAGATGAGAGTTAAACACGAAAGATTCTCATAGCAAAAATTTATAGATAGAGAATAATAATATATAAAGAAAGTGAGGTGCATGCGGAGTGATTAAAATTACTCAAGAACTTACAAGAGATTATCTCAAAGAACACTATTGGTTTTACAATAGGCAGTTATCATCCGACTATGGTTATGCAGTATACATACATAGGTTCCCGGTATATAGATATAAGAATGGTACGAAAGTTATCTTAGATTGTGAGTTTACTTTACATTCAAACTCAGGAAGATTGGAAGTAAACGTTTATAATCGTGAAACAGGAGAAGCGTATGCACCTTATTACTTCTATGAATATGGTGATTACACACCTGTTCTTGACATTATCAAGAAGAATATTTTAAAAGAGTACAGAAAGGTTGGTGCAAGTTTTGATCATAGCTGGTAAGGACTGTGAGAATTGCAGATATGGCAATGTAATTGAACATAGCAAAAAACTTATCAAGGTTTATTGCACAATCAAAGACAAGGAATATTACTATGGTCAGTGTATTCCATGTGAAAACAAATCAAAAATTGTAGAAGAAAAAAAGGAGACAGAACAAAATGCAGAGTAGAGTGGCAGACTTTCAAAAGGTATCATTGGATCAGTATATTACTGACAGAGCGAATGGATTGGTAGAAAATGGCTCAGAAGAGTTTGAAGAACTTAGAGTAGAGCTTGAGGACGTTAAGCTTCCAGAAAGAAGTACAATGGGTAGTGCAGGATATGATTTCGTGTCACCTATTGATTTTACATTGGAGCCGGGTGAGTCGATTAAGATTGCAACTGGTATTAGATGCTACATGGATTCAGACTATGTGTTAATGGTAGTTCCTAGAAGTAGCATTGGATTTAAGTATGGTGTTCAGTTAGTTAATACAGTAGGTATTATTGACAGTGATTATTTTGGCAGTGCCAACGAAGGACACATTATGCTTAAGTTTGTTAACAGAGGTGATAAAACATTTAACGTAGAAGCTGGAGATAAGATTGCACAGGGTATCTTTGTTCCATTTGGTATCACATATGCTGACGATGTTCGTGAAAGACGTGATGGTGGAATCGGAAGTACAGGTAGATAAATTTCTACAAACAACCAAACCAATAAGTCGTGGTTGAAAAACAAATAACTATATGTTAATATATGGGAGAATGAGATTTTATAATCTTGTTCTCCCATTTTTTTACTTTTTTTTAGGAGAGGTTATGAAGAAAGCGGCCATATACATTAGAGTATCAACAGATGCTCAAGCAGAAGAAGGATACTCAATCGATGCTCAGAAGGAACAACTAACTGCATATTGTATAGCAAAGGGTATGAAAGATTATGAATACTATATAGATGGTGGATACTCTGGTAGTACGATCAACCGTCCTGAGATACAAAGATTGATATCAGATTGTTCTAATAATAAAATATCATGTGTTATTGTATTTAAGTTAGACAGACTAAGCAGATCACAGAAAGATACACTGTATCTTATAGAAGATGTATTCAATGAGAATGGTGTAGACTTTGTGTCCTTAAATGAAAGTATAGATACAACGAGTCCAACCGGTAAACTTATGATAGGAATCTTATCAGCATTTGCACAACTAGAACGTGAGAACATTAAGTTGAGAACTAGGATAGGTATGAAAGAAAGAGTTAAGTCAGGTCTATGGATGGGTGGTGGCAAGATACCATTCGGCTACGACTATGATTCTAACCAAGGAATACTTGTGCCAAATGAAGATGCCGAAAAAGTTGTACAGATTTTTCAACTGTATTTGAATGGTATGTCCCAACAAGATATAGCAAACTTACTTGGTTTAAAGTACGAGATATTTATAAGGCAAATATTAAAGAGGAAAACATATTACGGCATTATAGAATACAATGGTGTAGAATATTGCGGTAAACATGAGCCTATTATTTCCAAAGAAATGTATGATAATGCAATGAAAGAAATGAAACGTAGATCGACATCATCTGTCGTTAGGTCTGACCATTTATTAACAGGTCTTGTTTACTGTGGCAAATGTGGTGCTAGGATGAGATACCAAAAATGGAGTAAGACTGATAAAATGGTCTGCAAGTTTGTTTGCTACTCTCAGCAGATAACCAAACCTTATATGGTTAAAGACCCAAACTGCACACAAAAGAAACTTTGGGCGAAAGAGATAGAGGATAATATTATATCAGCAATGTTTGAATTTGCTGACAATTATAATAGTAATAGTAAACAATATAATATAGAAGAGATAGATGTTCTATCACTATTAGAACAACAAAGGATAGCAATAACAAAAAAACTAAAACGTTTATATGATTTATACTCAGATGATGACAGTGAAGTGTTGCTGGATTCTATAACTGAGCAAAAGAAAAAACTTGAAGACATAGACGAAAAGATTTTAGAAGAGCAGAACAGATCTGAGTCTAATAGTATAAGAAGAGATACAATCAAGTCCCTAAACTCTATACGAAACATTTGGGATAGTCTGACAATGAATGAAAAAAGAAATATTGTTACTAGGATAATCAAAGAAATCAAGATAACAGATGACGTTGTAGATGTTAAGTTTAATGTATAAAGTAAAGTTCTCAACTCCTAATAGTCATGGGGATGATTATCGGTAGTTGAGAACATGACAGGAGATAGCCATGAATGCCGATAAACAGTACTATTTAGATATGTTCATAACAAATTATAATACAATCAAAGAAACACTTGAAGTAGATTATTTAAGTGAGAAAGTATATAATAAGCATCGACCAAAAGGTTCTATGCCTGCTGGCAGGATAGCAGAGATAGTAACCGGAAGTTGTCTTTACTCAAAGTTAATTGATTTATCAATGGTAAAACAACCAAAATCGATTAAGATTAATGTAAGTGTAGATTTACTTGACATGCGACAACTAAATGAATTAAACGATATATTACATGAGATTACCAATAGATTAGAAGAAAGCAAAAAAATGGGAAGACCAAATAAATGATCTTCCCATAGTAAATAATTATTTGTTAACTTGCATAAACACCACTTGTCCAACCCTGTGATGTTGTAGGCTCTACTTCCCTAGTTGTATTATCATAATATGTTGCAACTTCAGCCGTATTTGTTCTATAACCATCATCTAAAAATGTAAAACGTCTTGTTAAATATCTTACATCTATATATGTATACAAAGCACATGTAAGTCCATCTATACCAGTGGTTGTAGGATCATCCGATGGCTTCCAAACGAGTTTAAAATGTTGTGTATTAAATCCTTTATTAGATACAAAATTTAAATTCGCATGTTGACACGTCCCTAAATCGCTTTGTCTAAAATGGACATAAAGCAATCCTGCACATTGATTTGCAGTAGAGCCATTTGTATATGTATTGCTAACTGCAATCATTGAAGACACATCTATATTTTTAGTAGATACTTCCCATGTTGCAACTCTATACCATCTCATATTTGCGTCAACTGTGCTTGACTGATTTCCTATCAAGCAACTATTTCCATATTTTGTATTTATAGTACCGCTTTTGTTTGGGAGTGCCAATGATATATCGACCACAGATGCGCTAGGCGATATTGTATGCCTACTTCCAACCACATTATATAAATATAATCTACCAGTATAATTACCATCAGCAGTTTTATCCTTGCTATTTCCAATTGCAAGATTTACAATACCTTCTGTATTTGCCACACCAACTGTTTGAAAATGTGCAGATAAACCTGTACTTTTATATACTTGGGCAGTTGCCTCTGTTGCATTATTTGTGCTTGCCCAACACAAACTTCTCCATGTATTTGCAGTTGACATCTCTGTTTGTTTCACCAACGTATCTGTATTTGTATCACGATAATTAACAACTCGCCAATTTCCTTTTATACTTGATTTTGCAGTAGCACCTTCCGCTGGATAAGCACTAACACTTGTATTTGCTTCATATACAAGCATTAAATATACTCCATTACCATAATGTGTTGTACATAATGAGGCACCTGAGTTCCCTACTATAACTGGCTTATATGTAGTTCCATTATCTACTGACAATGCCACACCATTGGCATGACCAGCTATTGGAATCTTTATACATATAACATCTCCATCTTCCAATGATTGACCAGTATTATATGTCCACAAAGCAGGAGTACAAACAGGAGTTGTATCAGCAGATGTGCTACCGGCAGTACCAGATCCGGTGTATAAAGCATTAGTGGTTTTCTTTTTAAACTTGATACCACTATTAATCTGAACCACTCCACCATCAGAGTTTAGGTATAAACCACTTGGAGTTGTTCCATTTGATTTTGCCATAATCTCATTGCTATCAATCTCGATATGTCCTTGAGTATCTGTTCCACCAACTATAAGAGCCGGCTTGTTATTTTGTGTACCACTTGCATCCTGTGTCCTTGATAGAATAAGTGTACCGGTTACAGTTCCACCAGCTAATGGTAAATATGATGTTGATGTATAAGCATTACTTCCAAGACCTTTTACGTCAACATTTGTACCGGCAATTTTAACTTGTCCATTAGCATCACCAGTTGCCAGATCAATTCCATGTGTATGGTCTGCCCTAGCATAATCCGTACTTGTTCCTGTTGACGATGAGGATGCAACTTTTCCGGGTGCGGATGATGCTGCGGTATATTCTGTATTAATATAGTTGCCTACTAACTGGAACTGTGTACCATCGTATACAAACTCAACAGTGCCTGCTAACAATGCCTTATTTGTTCCTGTTGTAATTCTTGCTCCATTGTGGAATATATTTTTAGCACCCTTACTATTAACATTTAAAGTTGGATTATTCGCAGTATTGGCATTAGTAAACTTAACAATAACTTTAGATCCAGTAGCCAAAGCAAAAGTTCCTTTTGTTATACTAACCGTCTTTGCGGCAGTGCCAGCTGCGGTAGAACATTCACCATAACAGTTAATTTCTTTATCTGTTGTATCGCTAGTAATACCGTCAATCTTTAACTGAGGTGTTACTTTAATTGTAGATGCAGATCCATCACTAGGAGTAACTGTAAACTGATTTGTTCCGTATGCAAAAGTATATGTGGTATTTGTATTATCACTAGAAGGAATCTTAACAGTATGTGCGCTAATCCCGGTTACATGACCAGTATCATTTACAGTAATATATGGCACTTTAAATGTTCCACCATATGTAGGAGTTTGATCCCCACTGTCACCATAACTACCTGCGGTAGCACCACTCGTTTCATGACTTATTGTTCTTGTGCCACTAGTCGTAATGGCAGATGTGCTACTAACTGCAATAGGAGATGTTGCGTTAATCTTTACGGACGTAACAGTACCACTAGGTTCATCACCAGATGGGATAAGTACCCAAGTAGTTCCATCTGAGATAAATGTATCACCAACTTTAGCAGACTGTGATGCATACGTTCCATCCGTAATAACTTTGTATGTATATCCTTTATTAGAACTAGATGCAGTTGGAAGAGTTGTAACAGTACCACCGGTTCCAAGACTACCTTTAAATATCATAGGCTCTGGAAGTGTAGACAAGGCATCAGCTACACCCTTTCCAGAAATTGCATCTTCATTACTTGAATCGTATGTATGTTTGATATCCTTATATGCTGCGTTGCCAAGACCTAATAATGTCTTTAATCTAGTTACAAGATTTGATATTTTAAACTTTTTACTAGCGGTATCAGATGTATCATATATTGGAATATAATCACTATTTGCCAAACTACTAGCACTTGTTAATTCAGTATCATCCGTATGATAAGCCGTATCATCCACTCCATGAATATCATAAGTTGTATTGTCAGGAGTTTTAATTTGTTTTATTGTAGGCATCCAATCACCCCCTCATTAAGAGATGGGATCAGGGGATACCGTAATATTAGCAGTTGTTCCTGTGAACGTAGCAGTATCTGGAATAGTAACTGACTCTGTTTCAAGTCTAACTGCATCTCCACTGAACGTCTGACCAGCGGCAGTACCACTAATAGTTCCACTAGCAGATGTACCTGTGAATTCAAGATCAACTGCCGTACCACTGAATGTAGGAGTAGATGCGGTATAAGATGCATCACCTGTCTTTACAGTCTTTGCAGTAGTAGTAATTGAGTCCCCTGTTGTCTCAACAAACTTTTGGAATGTAAGAGTCTCATTTGCTACACTCATATAAACTAACTCACCAGTAGCCTGAGTAGATGAAGGTGCTGCCACACTCATATCCGTAACTACAGTTTTAGCGGTAGCACTATTAACAGTATCTGTAGCACCTGCACTGTCAACGCTAATTGTAGGAGCAGATACAGTTCCACCGGGAGTATAGTTTGTAGTACCAGAACCAACAGAGATTGAGCCACTAGCAGTTACAGTACATGAGCCTGTTACTGCCGAATCTGCATTAGAACCACTAGGTGTATAGGTTGCAGTACCTGACAATGCTACACCAACTTCCAACGTATCAGTCGTACCGCTCAAATTAACACTACCGCCAGGAGTATATGACGCACTTGCAGTATCAGCCAAAGCCATATCACCTAATCCAGTTCTGTCACCAAACTTATGCCAAATAGAACCATCATAAACATATTCAATTTCCCCCTTAAATACCGCTTCATTCTGAGCAGGAGTATGAGGATGACCGTCTGGTTCTTCAACAGTTTTAGGAAGAAGGTAGATAGGATTGCAATCTTGTAAATCTGTAATAGCAGTCTCTGGAGTAACCTCTCCTATAAATACAACACCACCACCTGACATCTGTCTCGCAATAGTATCTTTAATATCATAAGTCGTACCACTTGGTAACGTAATTTTCGAAATATCTGGCATTTAATTATTCCTCCTTCCTTAGTCTTTACTAAATACCAAAGTCTCATTGTCATTATCAGACATGAAACAAGTTACCTTATTGTTCCAAAATTCCCTTTCCAAAGATGTAATATGAATATCAGTATTTGTTACATGGTCATATACCTCTTTTGTATTAGCATCTACGAAAGGATTATCTATTAAATAAGAACTACCATCCCCAACTTTCATAGCAGGGATAGCAGTTCCATCAATAATATCTTTATCAGAATATATATAAATATGTCCACGTTGACCGATCAGAGTAGACTGAGCATTCCAATTTGCAGTGGTATCTATATGTACTGACGTACCACCACTCGGAGTATAAGTAGAAACCAAGTCGTACACTGCTTTAGATGTGGGTACAGTATCATGTGTACTGTACTCGTCTACAGACAGTGAATACCCTTTAGCCGTTTCAACCCAATCAGTTCCATCCCATATCATAGCCGACAAATCATTTTCATTTATATATAAAGTATTAAGTTCAGGATTCAGTGGGAGAGAGGAGTAAAACTCATATTTCCCGGAATACAACTTATTGTGTGTGTATAGGAATCCTTTATCTGTAATGAAATATAATGTTCTAGGGTCAAGAGTGTTATTGTTTACAAGTGTATTGTAATCAGACCAAATTATACTCTTGAGAACAAGCTTTCTTTCGTCTGCCACCTCTCAGCCTCCTTTCCACTTATACATCCCAACTAGACCATGTTACGTTATCATCCAATCTGATAATCGTAGGAATAGCAGAACCATTCACAAAGAACTGCAATGTGTTGTTCTCAGGGTCATAGTTAAAATGTTTATCAAGTTTATCATTTCTTAAATCTTCTAACTGCTGATTGATATCATCCAATACATCATATCCATCGTCATCGTCATCAATGATACTTCCACTGTACCATTGTTTCTCAACAAGAATAGAACACTGCGAAGTCTTAACAAGTTCTTCATTAACTGCATTAACAAAGATAAACTGCATTTTTACTTCACCATAATTATCAGTTAGAGTAGTAGTGATAGGAAGTCTCATGACATATCTTCCTTTGTACTGTTCAGGTTCAAAGTCCATATATCTAAGCTTTCCTGTCTGACCACCTGTCTCATTGTCCGGGAGGATAACCTGAAGAACTGCCAAGTAGTCTGTAACATCTCCTGCGAAATCATCCGCAATTAAGAAGTCAATATAGTCGGCTCTATTTTCTTTCTGGAAAATAGGGCGCATCTGTGTTACGATAAGATTCTTATCGCCTTGAATTAAAATAACATTCTTTTTCATTTATACACCTCCCTTAACCTACAGTTGTACGTCCAATAAGTCTGACTCCACCATTAACATTTACATTTGATACATAAGCAATACTATTGCTCATAACACCAACACACAATGTAGTAGTTCCAGACTCAGGAAGTTCCAATAAAACATTTCCGAATGTTCCATTAAGCATACCGTGTTTATCTATAGGTGGCTCACTACCATCATTTCCGTCATGGCTCTGATTTCCACCATAAGTTTCTCTAAGATATAATCCAACACCTTGATCCAAAGAGCAGACTCCTGATGCATCGACTCTCTCAAACATTGAGCAGTCATAAGAAAGTTCATTTCCATTTTCATCATACAATCTTAGCCAAGTGTTTGAATCATTTCCATCAATTCGTCCTTCTTGCTGATGGTCTCCATTTATAATAATCCTACGTGTCTGAGTGGGATCTAATGGATCTGGACTATCACCATATTTGAACACTGAGTAGAACATAATATTGTTGTTTAAAATTGGCATATTTGTTATATGTGCATATGCTATATTTCTTGTGCCATCAGTACTCCATCCCAAGAATGAGGCTTCTGGTTTAGAAGGATCATCAATTGTTAAAATTGGGTATCCTATAAGTTCTGTATTATTTGCATTAATAGCAACTGCACCTTCTAATCTAGTTACAGTACCATTAATTGAATATCCGTATAACATATTTGTATTACGATGATAAATCGCATATACCGTAGTATTGCTTGAAAATTCTCTATTTACAATACTGTCATATGTTATAGTTTCATATGGACTTACACCTGTTGCCCAACCCTTGAATGTATAGTTTGGCATTGTAACAGAAGATATAGTAAACTTTGGATATTCTTCGTTACCATTGTTATACACAATATAATCATCGTTATTTCTACTAAAATGTGGATTAGCAGCGTCATACACATAAGAAGTTACAGTAACTTTTTTCTTAAAGTTAGCATATATTGTAATTGGGTCGCCAATCATAGTGAGTTCTGTATACAAACCACCGCCACTAGGTGTACATGGTTCATCCGAATGACTCCATCCCATAAACTCGTAATCTTCTTTAGTAGGTGTAAAGCCTAAGTTCTGAAGTACGTTCTCACCAGTCCATCTCCAAACTACTTCATATATGGGATTTAATAAATCTCCCATGTCTATACAATATGTTACCCAGTTTCCACCACGATAAACCTCTTGTCCGCTAGATCCATCTCCCATATATGCATACATAACTCTTTTTTCTGTTCCATTATCATTATAAATTAAACTACCAACCTTATTGCCAATTCCATTATTATATATAAAAGGCATTAAATCACCCCCTATTAAGATTCAAGAACAAGGTACAATTTACCTGACTCTGTTGTTGCTGGTAGGGAGTTAACAACTTCGATTGGAACTAAGTTGTTAGTTACTCTATTAATGTATCCTGTTATGTCATTAGCGAACATCCTTTCAAGAGCAATAATAGACTGTAGTAATGTATTAATTGTATTCTCATTAATAATAATTTTATTCAAAACGCTTGCATGTTGATTGTAGTATGTCTGTGCTTCAGAAAATTCTCCACGACTCATATAACCAAGATATGTATCTACAATGTTTTTACTAGAACTGTCAACGTTCTGATAAGTAATTAAAGTTTCCTGATCTTCTGGAAATTTTGTATACGGTAAATCAGTATATGTTTCACTCATTTTAATTTCCTCCATTATGAAAATAGGATAGTAGAGGTGAATCTACTATCCTATAGTTATTATTTATTTTCTTTTTTACCATGTCTCAGATATTGCACCACCTTCAAACGTAACATCAAGAACGGTAATTACACCGTAATCTGCGTTTACAGTTTCTTCATACCATCTGTAATATAAATATTGAGAAGGGTTTGGTATCTGTACTGTTTTAGTAATACCCATAGCTGCACTAGGACAAAATTCAAATGAAATTATATCCGTCCAATTAGAACCATCATTTGATCCCTGAAATATTACATCCTTTGGACATTCAATATAACCACTTCTATTTTTCATAGTAAATTCTGAAATTGCCATTGCGCTAGGAAGTTGCAACTGTAACCACTGAGGCGCACCAGATTGAGGATGCCAACCTGCATCTTGCCCGGTAGAACCACTTCTATCAAATGGTCTATATGTTTTATAATCACCAAGCATACTACTAGCAGAAGTAATATATTGGTCTAAACCAACTGTTGAGATATACGTGTTTGCAGTTTGTCCAGGAACACTATTGGAATCATCCAATGCTGGCAGTTCTGATATACCAGCTGAAAAACCTAAGAAGTAAATGTCATTTGATTGACAAGATAATGTAACAGTATTAGTTCCAACAACAGTCGTCATTGTCGTATAATATTCTTCGCTTTCGCTTATACCAGAGTCAACAATTGCAGTATGAGTAGTAGTAGTTCCATTAATGTTTATAGAAATGGTTCTCCCACCATTTTTAAAATACATTGCTGATATTGTAACTGGCATTGTTTCAACACTACTTGCATTAAATGTAACAGTTCTACTAGGATATCCACCGCCACCAGATACACTTACATTAGCACTAGCATACTGAGTTACATCATAAACTCCATTGGTAGATATATTAATTGTCCCGGTAGGAGTGATACCGCCACCACTTATCAATCCAATATTAGTAGCCATATCAGCAAAAGAATCTGTCGCAGCCGTTTGCACACCTTTGTCAGTAATGGCGGTTGCGATCAAACTTTTTCCATTACTGACAGATTGAAAACACTCGTTAAGGCTACCAACAATAGTCTGACTTGTAGTAGATAATCCTGAATATGTTTTAGTTGTATTTGCATAGTCGGCAAGATTGGCCGCAGTAGTCTTTCTACTGACATAACCACTTACCGAATTTTGATCCTCTTTTGAAATCTCAAGTAAGTCTGTACCAACATTACTCTGTACAGATGTCAACTGAGATAAACTTACGTTAGCCATTCGTGAATACCTCCTCTGTAAACTTATTATCACCATCTTCAGTAATTCTTGTATCACCATCTTCGGTATACAACTGTACATGGTTTGTCTTTTCGTTCATTACAATATTCTCAAGTTCTGTGATTCTTGATAAAGCATCAGCCAAAGCCAATGTCAAATCTCTAACCTGACCTTGTAGTGTTTCAATATCCGTTTCATCATTCCCAACTCTTGTTTCAAGTGCTTCGACATCATCTTCAATATTGTCAACCGCATCTTCAAGGTCTTCGACTTTACCCTCAAGAGTTTCAACTCTACCATCAAGCAAATCGATATCTGTTCTAAGAGTAGTAAGGCTTTCACCATCTTCGTTTATAACGTCACCATCATTGAGAATTAAATCACCGGATCTTGTAATAACTGCAACGTTGTGCCTGTGTTCATCATCAGTGCCGTTACCAAATTCAAAATAATTGTCGTTACTATTCTCATTACAGTTACCAATAATAACTTGGTCGTCATACTCACTAGATAAATATCTTCCTAATAACAAATCATATTCCGAATCTAACACGTTATTCTCTTCACCAAAAATATAAGTATGTGTTGTAATAGGAGATTGTCCTAACTCAGCACCATCATTTAATCTGTTATTATAGCCAACTAATGTACAGTACGATGAAGATGACATAGTCCTATTGTCCATTCCAAACAAAGAAGAGTTTTGTGTATTATATCCTACATTAAATCTACCGAACATAGAAGAGTTTGTTGAGTTGTAAAATTTATTTCCTTCTCCATACATAAACAGATATTGTTCATTAGTAGTTGTTGGAACACTTGAATCTCCGACCTTATTGGCTACACCAAATGCGTGAATACATGTACAAGTATAACCAGTATTTTCCTCGCCTACTTTATTTGACCTGCCATACAATCCAACGTCTTTAGCATCATATACTTCATTTGAATTACCACTAAGTAATACATCAGCACCACCTTGAATTATTCCACTATTATTGGAAAGTTTATATGTATTATAAAGACCGTTTATATAAAGATTCTGTAAGTTATATCCACTATTAGAACCCGGTGATGAAATATTTATCTTGTTTTGATATCCAAGCAAATAGCAATATTGAAGGAAACCATAATTCGTATATTGTGTTTTGTTTAATAATAACTCATTTTCATTACCAAACATTCCACCAGTATCTATTGCTTTATATTGATTACCACTTATTTTATTACTATTACCAATAATATTTATTCCATTCTGACCAAATCCATTTGTATATGAGTCTTCCGTACACAGTGATTGGTTTGATCTACCAAGAAACATAGAGTTTGTTGCACCACTAACTTTATTATAACTTCCGTATATATATGTATTATTTAATGATTGTTGTATACCTTCGTTATAAGACCCTATTACATGCAATTCATAGGTAGCGTTTTCATATGTCGTATTATAATTAAATTTATTATAGCCACCAATTAACACTGATGTACCACTAAGTCTATTTAAGTCACTTCCGTTAGGAGTGTACCAACTATAAATAAATCTATTATTTTTATATGTTTCGTCATTCCCACTCATGAAGACCTTATTATCACCATAAATACTTCTCTTAGCAAAGAAGTTTAGCAACTTCTGTTTATGTCCGGTAAATATTTCTTTTAAGTTATCATAACTTGATACGTGAGCTTCAGCCATTCATTATACACCTCCTTCGTGCCTATATCTGTTTGGATTGCCGATTATCTCAGGATATAGACTATTGAAAGTAGTGGCAGTAATACTAGCCTGTGCTGATGTTTCTGAGATATCTATTGAAATATTTTTTGTAATATAAGCAAATGTTTCTCCTGATCTTATATGCTTATATTCAATCTTTTGATTGACATCCAAGAATGGAACAACATCTGTTGATAATGTAATAGTGTTTGGAAGTCTGCCCATTCTCCAAAGTTCATACTCTGCAAATGCTAATGCTTCCTCATCACTTCTTATAATCTGCATATCCTTCGTTTCTACATTCTTTGTGTAGTGGATATTAATACAATCGGTTGTAAAAGGATTATCTTGATCGATAACAAATGATGCATCTGAAACATTGTACTTTTCACACCATTTCTTTTTTTCTTCATTGGGGATATCATGAGAGAGTAGTATTGCCAATCCTTTTGGCTGGAACGAACTTACATATTCGAAGTTACCTTTCTTGTACGTAAGGATATAAACGACATCCTTAAGAAGATATCCTTTTTCAAGTTTCTTATTTTCATCTACAGAATACATAACTCTAACAGGCCCATATGCATATGGCTCTTCCTCTTCACTATTGGAAGGAGTAGTAGGATTCTCAGTGTTAACAGGTGGAAGACCAACACACCTTATATGAAAACCGGGTGGATTAGCTTCCTGAAGTTTAATGGCTAGTAACATACCGTCTTCATATCCTCTGAACTTTTCTTTTGTAAAATCTACTCGAAGTGTACAAGTACCTTCTTCATATGCAGAATTACTTTCATCTGCATACCAATCAATATCCTCATATTCCTCACCATACACTTGAACTACATTCTTTACACTTGAATAAGCATAGTTGCGTTGCTCAGAATAAATAGCAATCTCTTCTTCAAAATCTTTTGCTTTCAATGTATAATCGTCATCGGCACAAGTTGGAATGAGATGGCAGTGAAATACACCATTCGGATCGAAATATGTTTCATATCCAGGATACAAATCTCTAAGTTCTTTTACAATGTCAAGCACACATGTACCACCATCAATTTTGATATCATAAGGTATTACATTATCTTTCTTTGCGAACGGATCTGTCATTCCATCTTCTTTGCCATATGTAATGTAACCAACAACATGATCAACGCTATCAAACATTTTTAGGTTATTTAATATCCAAGGTTTCTTATCTTCAAGATTCCTTACAGTAACAAATGGTTCTAATCCAATATACTCATGCCCCATAGAATCATATGGGAAATAAGTACCACGTTGATATGCATTACCTTCGACAATATCTTCTACATAATCTACAACCACATCATCTGATAACCGCTTTACATTAGTAATTCTTCTAACACGAGCAGTAACATCGTGATTCAAGTCATTTGATACCGCATAGATATAATAAAAAGTAGAATCGTCAACAGTATCTCCTTGATAATATATAAGCTCAAACGGTTGATCTACCGAATATCTAAGTTCTATATCATTGTATGTTTTACCTTGATTTAAAATACCTTCTGTTGCACCAGTCTCCAAGAAAGCATCTGCATGTTCCTTTGAATCAAATATTGGGAATGAGCAATATGTATTTGAATATTGTGCAAAATCATTTATTATTTGCATGTTTTGTGCGCCAGATGGTAAATGAGTATATTCACCATTCTCTGACGGACAACACATACATGTATTGTCAAATGCTATTACACCATCTGTTGTATGATATTTATTACATATAAAATTTGTAACATAAATATGACTTGTCACACCAGTAACATGCAATATGTGTGGAGTCCATTCTTCAGCCCATTCACTATATTCTTCCGGCTCTGTCTCAGGATTTGGCATAGGTGGTCTGTTATTGAGTTGTGGGAAATAATTATTATGACACATCTCTGAAAAAGATCCACTGCTACTGCTACAAGTAGGGTTTTCCTTATCCATATTTAAAATAATCTCAGACATACCACCCTTACTTGAACAATGTATTTCTTGGTTACTTCCTGCTTCTCCAATTACCAATCTGTTACCACTATTGTGATAAAGAATTATATGATAACAAATTAAGTCTGGTGGATCACTTGGATTTCCTAATGGTTTATTGTAGTTTTTAAATACGTCTACGTGCGACACATTATATTTTTCTATACATTCATCAATATTGTCAACATATGCAGACAATACACTGTCATAAATATTACCACTATATTCATCACCATATACTTCATCAAACTCTCTTAATATACCATCTGCATCTAAATCACTTTGCCTTTCCAATACGAGATGATGGTCATCATTATAATAAAATGCATATGGTCTATCAAATCCTCTTCTACACATTGGTTCTGTATAAGAGTAGTAGTTGCCCTGATTGTCATAAGTATTGAATCTCAATACAACTTTTTGTCTATAATCAACACCATCATCCATTACTCCATATTGTAAATATGGAAAGTCGTATGTACACTGCTCGTAATCATCTCCATAAGCACCTTTGTACTCATACTGGGTGTAATAATTCCAATTGCTTTCATCAATTAATTGAGCATAATCAAAGTATCTTGTGTAATTATCTTTCATATGCTCTCTATCATAAGCACCAATGTCATCTATAATATATTCTTTAATACCAGCAAGAGCTATTGTTTTAATCATAGCATCACGAATAGTAGTAGGTTTTGTTGCTTGTTCTGGAATAGGTTCTCCTGTGTCAGGATCTATAATAGGATTACCATCCTCATCGGTTTGATAGATAATATTTCCTTGTTCATCTCTCTTAGGAACAGGATTCCCATCATCATCAAACACAGGTTCTTCCATAGGAATAACAACTTCTTCCTGACCAAGTTCTCCACCATATGTACCATCAAGTTTAGCCATGAGATCGACAAGTGTAACTGACAAAGAATCATTTGTTTCGTCCAAAGTAAATGTTTTTGTATCAATCAAAAAAGTACCCATGCAATATTCAGCTTCTTCATTCTTTACATTGCTATAATATTTAAGATAAACACGAACCATTCTATCAATCCAAGTTTTAGACTCTGAAGTGATTTCATAACCATCAAACTCTGGAATAATATTAATAGTACCGGTTCTTCGTATTTCAGAGTCCGCATCAATAGATAATGATATACTAATAAGAGAAGCATCTAACGACTGAATCATACTACCGTCAGAGTTTAACAGTTCCATTCTGACAGAGATTATCTTTTCAGGTTGGGAGAGTAGTTCTCTATCAAGTTCGTTCATATAATAGGTACTCATTTATCTTCCCACCATTCTCTTTCAACTTCAATTAATCCTGCCTTAGTCATATCCTCAGTACTTTCGGCACTCCCAATTTGCACGAAATTGAATGACGTAGTAGGAAGATTCCAATTTTCAGATGCACTCTCAGAGGCACCATCTTCAATTTCAATAATATAATTAAACCTACCATCATATGTTTTAAGAACTTTAGCATTGCCATTATATAAGAAATCTAAGAAGTCATTCCTATACTTCCAAGCATTCTCTTCATCTAACTTACAATCATTACAGATAAAGTCAATAACAGATGCAGTAGCACTTCCTTTCATATACTTAGCCTTTGAGGTCTTAACAGTTGTAGGATACTTTTTATTGAGACTTGTAATAAATGCTCTAGGAGAGTTAACATTTCTGTCCATCTTTAAGTCAACAAAAAGTCTAAACATCTTTTCTGTATCAACAATATAACAACCATCGAATTCAGAAGTTACATACTGATAAGTATAATCACCTTCAGTTCCGTTATTCTTTACTGGAACTAAAGCATACTCGTATTCTGTCATACTAGCTGCGTAATTATCAAAGAAACTAAATGTGAAGTCGGATGCATCGTTTATATCTTTACTATAAACTGTCATCCATTCATATCCGTTGACAGGCCTTCTCTTAACAAGAATATGTTTTGTGTTCTGAACATTGTATTTATAGTTGCCAGAATCATAGTTCATACTTGTAGGATCAGGATTATTAGCAGGGTCATAAGGTCTGTCGAATTTAGCATGAAGTACCATATGCTCATCCCAATCATCTGTATATGGAGTGTCGACATTAATATCACATTTATCACGAACCATAAACTCTTTAAACTTAGCAGTAGCAACAGTAACCTTATTGATGTTTTCTACTGATGCAGTTTTTCTATTATAGGCACAATCTTCATTGTAACCATTTGCCATATATCCTAGTACCATGCTTCATTCACCACCTCTCCATTATTGTTATATGTAGTAATCTTTGCTTTAATAGTATAAGAGTAGTAGAACTCTGTTCTACCTTCTTGGTAATATACCTTCTCTCTGTTAACTGATAAGTCTACCAAGTCATTATTTGTTAATGCCGGGAATACATCAGTAGCATAATTATTAATCAACTTCTTAAGTGTTACACCACTAGCATTTGTAGTGTTAACAACTTCCAACAAGAAATATGCTCCTTTTACAGTTGTGTTATCCAATCCCTTAATAAGCATATATCTTGCAACAATTTCATTATCGTCTGTATCCTTAAAGTAAAATACCCTATCAGTTGGAAGTGGCTGACCAAATGTTACCTTCGATGCAAATTCACCATTAATATAGTAACCCTTCGTATAGCATACATATCCGTCTGGAAGTGTGTTTAAGAAATATCCACTCCAAATATGAGCTGGATCATCAGGATGCTCAGTATCATATGATTCTCCAGGTGGATAACTTGTGGGATCTGGATTATAATACACAATAGCATCACGTTCTTTGTAATAACCTTGTGTATCAATATTTGTACTTACAAGAATGTTTCCTTCACACTTATTATTCTCTACTGAGAATACAGAACTACTTCCTGCACTACCAAGTCTAATAAAGATAGGCACATATCCTGTGTCAACAGTCTGACCGTGAACAGTAGTGCCTACAACTCTCAAATAATAAATCTTATTATTATCTAAACCATAGAATGTATACATCTGTGTCTTGTCTTTATATGACTCAGATGCCTTTAACAAAACTTTATCAGCATTGTATATGGAATATTTAAACAGATTTAAATCGTCAATATCAGGCTCAGTGCCTGTTGTATAGTTAATACCTACAGTAATAGTAGGTACATTGATTTCAATTGGTTGTTCTCCCTGCTGAGCAGGAATATTTGTTAAACTTATAGATGGCATAGAGTAGCAGTAAATAATTGCAGTATCAGACCATGAACTTTCTACAATAGCACCATTATTATTGTAGCTTACTTTTCCTTTAAATAAATAATTATGACCATTTGAGATAGCACCACCTAGACCACCTGCGGCTATAATAAATCTATATTCTGAGGATTCTTCTGTAACGCTAGTATATAAAACCTCTAAACTCTCCAGATCTAATATTTGATATGTATTATTAATAGGAACTCCATTGAACTGGAATGGTATTAAAACACCATTTTGTACGTCAAATGGTTTTGATACATTGCCACCTAAAATTGGTTTAATAGAATTTGAACTTGCCATTTAATCATCACCTCCTAAAAATTAAATACATTAATCAAATCATCAACCTCACTTTGTGTGAGAGTAATAGTACTTATACCAGTGTCCATCAAAATTCTTTCACCAAAAGTTCCACTGATATAACGTTTATGTTTATTGTTTAATCGTGTAATTACATAGACCTTATCAAGTTTCTGTAATCCAATATAAGGAGATTCTACTTCAAATTCTTCTCCATTAGCAGATACTATATAGTTACCGCCACCTAATGGTTCTACAATAGTACCTATCTGTGTATAATCATAAGGTGCGTCCTTAACTTTTTTATCAACGAAAGTCTCTATAGCATCAAGGATGAGTTCATTCACTTTTTCCATAAATATTCATTCCTTTCTTTTAAAATAAGTGGGTGGTATATTTCAACCACCCACAAAAAAATAGCCATAGAAATGACTATCGTTTAACGTCTGTTAACACGTTGTACTGCCTCAAGAGGTAATGTCTTAAGAGCATTCAATACGTATTCAGCACCAGATGTATTTGTTACGTTAGGCAAGGAGATACTGATTTCCTGCTTAACTGTTGTTTCTTTAGATGCAACTGCATTAAGGATAGAAGATAAGTTCGGAGTATTAAACTTAAGTTTCTCAAGGTGTTTTGTAAGATTAGGAATAGCATTAGTCCATTTCTCCCAATACTGATTCTGTACCGGGGTAAGGATACGCTCACCATGTCTTGCAAGAACCGCAGTATCTTCACCAAGCTTAGATGCAATACTATTAAGAGGATTGTTATTGTTGGCATTGATAACACCACCCTTTGCAAATGCTTGGATTGCACGGATTTTCCACTTACGTTCCTTGTTTTCATCAACGAACTTTAATGCTTCACCAAGAGTTTCAAAACTCTTAACTTGCTTTTTATAGTTCTTGTCCTTTTCGTCATATACTCCATATCCAGTTATATCTTCAGTTTTAATCCTTACATAAGGATTCTGCAAATCTCTTGCATGTGTTTTGACATATTCCTTGATGTCATCAATTTCTTGAATAACACCTTCATCAGACTCAAGATATGAAACATTTCTTACCTTATTTTGTGTAGAAGTATCAGAAGCAGTTACAGGTATACTTCCAGTATTTCCAGATCCGGCTGCAGCAGCCTTCTCCTGAGCTTCAGCAGACCGTAGAGCAGCTTCACGAATTTGCTCTTGGATAGAGATGTAAGCGTCTTTGAATTGCTCAAGTGTAGCCTTTCTTCCAGACAAGATTTGACTTTCCCAATCAGCTCCAAAATATTCTGCCGCCAATTGATCTTCAATAGACTGTTCGTATACACTTGTAATGTCTTGCCATTCTTTCTTGAGTTCTTCGTACACTTGTTTCTTCTCTTCAAGACTTTCAATTAAACTAGTATTATCATCAACTTTCTTTTGAAGTTCAACATACTTGTCAGTAAAATCTTGAATATCTTGCTCACGATTCTGAAGAATCATCTGTTCATAGTTTTCACCCCAAAGAGCAATAGCAAGTTGTCTATTAACTTCCTTATCATAAGTGCCACTAACTTCAGACCATTTCTCTTTATATTCTTCAAGAGCCTCGATGTTCTTATCTAATGCTTCCTTTTCTTCCTCAAGAGCAGAAATAGTATTTTCAAGTTCAACATCTTTAAGTTCTTTCTTAGCATCACGAATTGCTTCAGGGTCTGTCTGATATACAAAACCTTCGGCACCATTGTATACTAATCTAGTTCTCTGTTGTTGTGCTTTCTCAAGAGCATATCTAGCATTTGCAAGTGCAAGCGCACGATCTTCTTCATCGTTTGCTTTCTGAAGAGCGTCAATCTTATCTTGAATAGCTTCTTGCTGATTCTGAAGAGACTCAATTTCTTTATCATAAACCTCCTGAACCACTGATAATATCTTATCATATTCGTCTTTCTGTTTGTTAAGAGCATCATTCTCTTCGTTAATAGCAGTAATCTGTTTATCAATACCTTCGATTTCCTTATCGAAACGTCTTGTTACGGCATTAAGAATCTTATCATAAATAGATTGTTGTTTCTCAAGAAAAGTCTTTACACTATCAAAATAATCTTTTGCAGATATCTTCCCACTATTATACATTTCATCAAGTTTGCCCTTGACATTCTTACAATAGTCGGCAAATGAAATTTTCCCGGCATCAAGTAATGCATCTTGAACTGCAATATAATTATCAAGAAGTTCTTTAGCCTTTGTTTGAGCATCTTTAGCAGAAGAGTTGGCAAGACCAGAAAACTGTTTAAAGTTTTTGTTGTATCCTTTTAATGCGGTATCCCAAATTGTGTCATATTTATTTATGATATTATTGATTTCATCTTCTGACACACCTTTTTTTGTTGCATTCTTAATTGCCTCTCTAGTATTTTCACTATAAGCAATTGTCTCTTCGTTTAATGCCTGAATGTTACTTCTTGTTTTACCTTCAGCATTTTCTTCTGCAAGTGCATTAATCTCTGCAGCAGCAGCCTTATCAAGAGTAGCTTTAAAATCATTTAATTTAGCAGCCATAATATTCTTATAAGCTTCTTCGTTAATCTTTAATTGGCCATTCTCAATAGTAAGCATCTGAATGTATTCACCATTTTCTGCCATAAGAGACTGGAGAGTATCTAGTGTTATAAATCCGCTCTCATTATATTCGTCAAAAGCAGAAGAGAGTGTTTTCATTCCTTCTTGTAATTTATCAAGTTCTGTATTTGCCTCATTTAACTTAGAGGTAAACTGCGCCTTGTCAATTGCTTCATCCCATGCATCAAGTAATTCAGGGGCTTTCTGTACAATTAATGCCCTTGTTTCTTCAAGTTTCTTATTAATTGCATTTTGTAATGCTTCACCAATATTGTTAGCACCTTCAAGGAATTCAGAGTCCTCTTTAAGAACATCTTCTAATACGTCAAGATAATCACCACCAACAAGTTTGCCAGTTCTATACTTTTCCAAGGAATCATATAAAGACTCAAGACTCTTTCTTGCGGTATTAACTTTCTCTGCAATATTTGAAGTAAGATTAGTTTCTTCTTCAGAAACTTCACGAGATTTAAATCCTAATTCATCAAGTAATTGTTCTAGTTCATATCCGTTTTCCTTACAGAATTGCAAAAGACCATTGATACCATTCTCTGCAGAATAATATGTGCTAAGGAACATTTCAGTTGTCATTCCAAGCTCAGATGCTGCATCATCAATTGCTTTATTAAGCGCAATCTGAGTTGCACTGTCCATATCTTCAGGGTTTAACCCTTGTTCTATAATCTTTGCACGAGCAGATTCCATTGCATTACTTACAACTTCTTGCAAATCTTGACCATCATTCTCATATGTATCAATCATGTCAGATATAGAAATAAGATCTTCCCTACTAAGATTATCCTTTAAAGATTTAATAGAATCTTTTGACACAGTTGGATACAAATCAGCCACAACTTTTAAATGAAGTTCTAATGTGTCTATTGCACCTTGCATCTGACTTGAATACATATTTTCAAGGTAATTCATTACTGCTTGTGCATCTTCTTCTGATATCTTCCCATTCGCAATTTGATCATTTAGGTATTTTTCTGAACTTTTTATTGATCCTAAATAATGTATTGTTGCCTGATCCATTGCCTTTTTATCATTATTTTTAAAGGCTTCATTATATTCTTTTACTGCATTAGTTATGTTATTTGGCAATGATTCAAGATCCATTTTGTCATTTTTATTCATAATAAGTTCTTCATATACATATGCATCAGCCATTTTTTCAAATGAAGAAATAATACCATCTAAATCATTTTGCATAATACCAAGCTGATTAATAGCACCATCAAAGCCGTCAATATCTCCGAATATTTCTTGCATTTGCAGTACTGTAGTATTTAATTGCCTTGCGTCACCAGTAAACTGTAAAACAATTCTATCTGAAGCACTCAACGATTGAGTTAATGGATCAAAGTCAACAAGATTAGCATTCTTTGTATATTCTGAAAGTTCAGCTAAACCAGATGTTCTATTCACACCAATGCCATATTTTTTTAGTCCTTGCGTTTTCGTTTGAAATAAATTAGGTTTTGTGTCAAGTTTAACTTTAACCCCTATTTTATTCAACTCATTTATCATGTTCTCATCAAACTTGCTAAAATCAGCATTACTAATGTCAAGATAAAAGGCCTCTGTGCGAGTTTTAAGAAATTCATCTTTCATCCTAGCCATGTTACCAGAATAGGCATTGATAGTATTATTTACCCATTCACCAAATGTCAGTGCTTCAAAATCATTTCTGCTAGCATAATATTGTGCAGTTGTTAACTGGTCTAAAGCATCAACATATCCAAGAGTAGCTTTTGTTACAGATTCAATTTTAGAAGTCTCATCGCCATACTTTTCAATCATTTGATTTTGTAATTCTAAAAGAGTAGTCCTTGCTTCTATTACTTGATCGTCTGTTGAACTTTTATCTTTAATAACTTTATATAAATCATTTATCTGCTTTTTATAATCCTCAACGGACTCAGATGTTTCACTTATAGCCTTGCCTGCATCACGAGCTTTTTCACGAATAGTTTCTTCAGCACTTAGATATTCTTGAACCCATCCTAAAGCAGTGTCTATAAGCATTCCTAAGCCCATTGAAACCAATGCATTAAGACCTACACGAACAGTTTTGGCAAGTTTATCCATTGCACCAGATGTTTTAACAATTTCTGTTTTTTCTTCCTCTAATGCGTTTGTTGTATCAACAGTTTCTTTTATAAAATCTTCAAAAATATTATCAGAGCTTATATGTTGTAAAACATAATTTTTTAATTCATCACTAGTATTATTAAATGCAGACCCAACATCTTCTACACCCTTTTTATATTTTTCTATTCTTTCTAATGTGTTAGAATCTCCAAAATATTCTTGAAGTTGTTGAAGTACACCTTTTGCTTCTTCTAATAACTTTTTGTTTTTGTTTATCTTTTTATCATAATTGTTTACTATATTTTTTCTTTGATTTAACCATGTGCCAATCCTAAGACTACTAGTACCGTCATCATTACTAACATTGTATGTTCTAATTACACCAAGGTTTCTAGTTCCCAATGCAGCACCAGCACCAAGACCAAGAATTCCACCCAATGCATTATTTCCACCAATTGTAACATTTCCCAATCCAAGCATATTAATTAGAGGGTTATTGCCTGTAACATTTCCAATTTTAAATTTCAAATTGTCAAGTAATCTTATAAAATTACCCAATGCAGATGACAAAGATGTGAGAGCAGTTATAATACTACCAATATCATCTCTCTCTACAATATCCTGAAAAACACCAGTCCAAGTTTCTTTTAATGCATTTATTTTGTATGAAATAGATTTTTCAATAATTCGCATTTCATCATCAGATGAACCTGCAGCATTATCCATTTCATTTAAAGCTTTTTCTACTGCATCAAAATTAGTTAAAAGACCAGCTACAACCTGACCGCCACGTTTACCAGCAAGTTTTTCAAGTAATTCCGCACGTTGTTTATCTGTAAGATCATCGTATATTTCAGAAATCTCTTTTAAAATTTGATATGTGGATTTATAAGTTTGTTTTGTGTCATCAGTAAATAAACTTATTCCACCCTTGCCATTTATTTTTGTAAGACTAGCAATATCTCCAGATATTGTTTCAAGGTCTTCTGATAATTCTTCAGTTTCTTCATCGTAACCACGAATACGCATTGCAATAGTTTTAAATGCAGTACCAGTTGTCTCAGCATTTCTTGTAATTTCTACTGCGGCTGTTTCAAGAGCAATTGTCTCTTCAATTGAGTTATTAGCGGCTGCCATAGCAGCAGAAGATCTTGTTAACATATCAACAATTTCCTGATTCGATGTAGCAGCAGTATTGCCAACCCTATTAATATTGTCCATGATTCTACGCTCAACATCTTCAACCTCAATATTAAACGCTTTCATAGATGAAACGAGACCGTCAGTAGCAGTGTTTATGTCCATTCCTGGAGAAATTGATGCAAACTGTGAATTCAATTCTGCCATCTGTTCAGCTGCATCTTTTGTATTGTAACCAAGTCTTGACCAAGCACTTGCCTGTTCAATAATTTCTTTTGTCGTAACACCCATTCGAATTGAAATGTTATTTGCTTCATAATAGAAGTCATTTAAATCAGATGTATTCATTTTAGTTGTCTTTTGCAAGTCAACTAATGCATTATCAAGATCTACAATAACATTAATAGCACTTCTTATCCTATTTAAAATAGAATAAAACGAGAACATCTGGGCAACCTGAGCTGAAATTATATGAACCATTTTTGTGTTAAATATTGCAGCAAAGCCTTTGCCAGCTTCACCTGCCTGGTTAATTTGAACTTTCAATTCATTAAATCTTTGAATAATATTTTTCAACCCCTGCTGATCCAAAGACTTTGAATCTAATTGGTTCATTAATAATTCTAATTCATTACGTCTAATGGGATTAATTCTTGTATTTTTTCTTAAATAATCTGACATTTGTGCAGATATTTTGCTTTTAGATATTTCACTAGCGAGTTGAGGTATATTGTTTGCTTCTTTTTCAATATTCTTTATAACAGATAAATAATTTTTAGCATTATTTATTTCAACATCACCAAACAAACCGTTATCGTCTCGTTTTAGCATGTCTATATTATTGATATATGATACTATATCCAGCACAAGGCCTCTGTATTCATCAGAATTATAAAGACCAAGATTGTTTAACATATTACCTACATTAGATTTTGCCAAATTAATTTCAGAATCAATTTCTTCTTGTTTGTTAATTCTTTCAATCTCATCACCAAGAGTATGTACTTTTGATGTTAACTCATCTATTTTGCTTAATGTGTTAATATCTATTATATTTTTTAAACTAAGAATATTATCGTTCTCATCTGTATTATATAATTCTTTTTTTAAAGTTTTACCTATGTTAGTCAAAGAATCATATATGTTCTTTTTATATTCTGCAATATTTTCGTCAGATGTAATACCGTAAGATTCATCTAAATTACTAATAGTCTTATACATTCTATCTGCAGTAGAAATTGTATTTTTAGCATCAGATTCAAACTTCTTTTGCGCTTTTTCACGTTCTTGAGCAATTCTAGTATCTCTATCTAAATTTAACTTTTCCCATTTATCCATGACCTTTGTGTACCTTGACATTTGGTCATCAGAAAATGCATCCTTATTTCCTTCGTAGAATTCAACAGGATTTAAATCTCGATATTTTCCAACTGCAGCAGACAATTTTTCTTTAGCGACATCAAGTCTACCCTCGTATGCGTCACCTTTTTCATCAAACTCTTTTTGCGCCTTGTCTAATTCCTCTTCAGCCTTTACAATTTCTTCAACAGAAGATATTAATTCATCTACTTCTTTATTAAATAATTCACCCTGCCAAATTGTATCAGACTTCTGATTCTTGAATGTAGCAGTAGCACCTACGGCATAAGCATTCTCAATATTCCTATGATTGAAGTCCATCCAAAGACCTTTTTCTGTTCTTTGTGTAATATATTTTTTCTGTTCTTTAGAAATTTTTTCTTGTCTTTTATCAGCTCCTTCTTGTGCCTTTTTATCACGAGCATCACTATCATCAAGAATTTTCGCAGTAATCAATGAAAGGTTGTCTTCATGTTTCTTTTTTAACTCAACAAGACCTTCTTCAAATTTATTCTTTGTTTCATCACTTGCCTGAGACAGAAGAGTGGTCAACTCTTGTTTCTTGTTATCTAATTGATTTTTGTAATAATTTCTTTCATTTTCGCCACGAGCCTTTTCAATTTGTATTTCTGTTTGATATATCTCTTCTTGAACTTTCAACAATTCATCAGCATCAGATTGAATAGCATCAAGCTTTTTCTTATTTATTAGATTATTTTCTGTTTCTGCTTTTTCCTGGATATTATGCATTTTAAGATCACGTTTGTTTTTCGTTTCTAATTTCAGTAATCTTAATTTGTCGTTACTTTCATTAAAAACTTCCGTGCTTAATTTCATAAGAGTATTTGACGCTTCATTAAAATCTTTCTTGTAAAGTTCTATTAACTGTTTAAGATTATCAACTTGATCCTGATTGGTTGCGTCTGATATTTGCAACATTGTTTTAAGAATTTTGACATAGGCATTTTCCCTTACCTTTTTTGCATCGTTTATTTCATGCTCACGGTCTTTATCAAATTGTCTATTATCAGCTTCAGCCTCTTTTCTAAGTTTAATATCTTCCTTATCCTTATTCTTTTGAGATAATAGATATAGTTCGTTATTATGTTTTTCATATATACTTCCATATCCTTTATTGAACTCTTTAACTGTGGCCTTATCTGCCTTACTAAACAATTTTAAAAACCGTTCATTCTTTTGAGCTAAAATTTTATTTAATGCATCTTTTTCATAACCTTCTCCGGCCTTATCTCGCATAATTTCGTATCTATAAATTTCTTTCTGAAGGTCTAATAATTCACGAGCATTTTGAACACTCTTGTCTGAACTATTCTTTTTACCTAATTTATCAAGTTTATCATCATTCTTCGAAATTTCAAGAGCCATTCTTTCAATATGCCTAGATTCAACATCCTTAATTTTATCATCATATACACTTATAACTTCTTTTCCATAAGATGCAAATTTTGTTTCAAATATTGAATCTACATCAGCCTTAAGACGCTTTAAAGTTTTTTTCTCTTTTTCCCCAGTCGCTTTTTGAATTAAGTATTCATAATCAAGACTTTTTGTTTTCAGTGATTTTAATTCTTCTGCATCCTCATTCACTCTAGCTGCATGTTGGGCATCAGCCTTTTTCTGATTTTTATTTACAGTTGCATTAAAGTCTGACTGTTGAGATGCAAGTCTAGTGTCTTCTAAAGTTCTTTGTTTTCTAATGGCACTATCATACGCACTCATCTGTTTCTTTGTAAGATATTTAGAATTATCTTTCAAGAATTTTTCTACATCAAATTTTGCTAGTTCTTCTTTCTTTTTGTCAAGGTTTACCCTTGCTTCTGCAAGAATCGGTGCGAATGCATTATTGTCTTTTTTAAATTTATTAAAAGCAGAGTCAACTTCTCTTTCGGCAATTACAACTGCTTTTGCAGCATCAATAATTTCATCAAACTCTTTCCTTTTTGCATCTTTTGTTTTTCTTTCATTTTCTTTTTCATCTTTATCATTCTGTCTTTTCTTGTCTAAATCATTTATAGTTTTCTTTGTGATAGATACTTCTCCACTTTCACTAATAGTAGCAGTACCATTTTCACCTTCGATTTTATATGACTTCTTATTTCCTTTTTTTGCTTTTCTAGTTTTTTCTTTTACATTTAAATCATTACCAAGTTCACTTCTCAAACCGTTTATTTGTTCTTTAACAGGTTTTACATCAAAAGCTTCCTCACTTGCAGTTTCAACATCACCTAAGTTGTTTACAACTTTAGCAATAGTCTCATTAAGTTCCCCGGTTCCAACTGTCATTTTACGAATAGCAGTAGTATAGGCTTCACTAACTGTTTTATGAGATTTATTTCCAAAAATATCTGCAAATACGTTTTCAAATGTTGCCTGTCCATTTGTTATGTTCTTTAACGCAGTTTCAGCATCTGTAATTTTATTGACGAAGTCAGTATCATCTCTTATTATTTTTGCAATATCATTCATATTCTTATCTTTAATTTGAGATAAGATAGATGACTTTAATTCTCCATATGCAGTCATGTCTGCCTGTAATAATTGTTTTATTTCATCAGATTCATACCGTTTAGAATCAATAAAATCTCCAACAATTTTGTTTGATTTTTTTCTACGATCTAAAGATCCTAATAAATCGTTTATATCAGACTGAGTAAATTTACCTTCCTGAAGAGCATAGGCCATGGCCTCAGAAACTCTATCTGCATTTTCCTCAATACCTTTGGCAAAACCTTCTATAGTATTATATCCAAGTACTTCCATAACTTTAGAAGGAGAGTGCATATCAAGATAAGTAGCTATAACTTCCTTGGGAATTTTAGCAATTTCTTCAAATGCTTTTTTCTCATCATCGGTTTCTGCCAATGCGCCATTATAAAACTTCTCAACAGTTTTTTTCCCATATTTATCCAATATAGGCTCTGCCATCTTATATTCTTCAAGAAGCTTTTTAAAATCAAGTACTTCGCCAGTAGGCAATGGTAATTCATTTGGTATATCAGAACCAGTTTGTTCGGAAGAAGTTTGTGTTTGCTGACCAGTTTGTTCTGATAGAGCAGTAGTGGCTTGCTGAGAAGATTCTGCTACTTGCCTATTTGCATTATCTTGTTCTGATAGAGCGGCAGTAGCTTGCTGAGAAGATTCGACCAAAGCATCGGTTACATTTGTCTGATTCTCTAAAGATCCAGCAGCAGCATTATTATTTCCAAATTTATCTAAATCAGCCTGTTGTTGTTCCTCCGCTCTTAATCTTAATTTTTCTTCTTCGCTAAGATTAGACTGAGCACTTGCGACTTGTTCCGAAGACTGTGCAACCTGAGATAGAGTAGTAGCAGTATCTCCTAGTATAGAATTAACACGAGTTAATTGCTCTTCGGTAAGTCCTTCAAAACCAGGTTTGATATTTACCAATTCTTTTTCAAGCTCTTTCTTTGATGAGGCACGAGTAGTACCTGCTTTTGTTAAAGCTCCATCACGACCTTTTGCAAGAAGATACATCAAATATTCCTTAACGTTTTCTTTAACTACTTCGTCTGAATAGCCACTCGATCCTGCCTTCTCGATTTCCATCTGGCCATAAACATACTTTCTGAAATCAGACTTTACACCACTTTTAACAGTACCGTCCTCTAATGTATTCTCATAATACCAACCATTTCTTTTAGCTATTTCTTTATAAAGTTCAGTGTCTAATTCTCCAACCTTGTTAGATTTTGTAGCAGACTTAATTGCCTTTGATAGTACACTTTCTTCGTTACCTAAAACTGAATCAGCCTTTTGTAAAAGTTGTTTGAATAAATCAGAAGTATCTTCGCCAAGAGCATCCTTTAAAAAGAACTGCTGAAGTAATCCCTTAATTTCTTCTTTAAGGTCTGGCTTAACTTCTGTCTGAGCAGTTGAATCAGACTGCTCACCATCTTTATTACTTTCTACCTTTAGACTATTTACCTCTTCTTGCTTTTTAAGCAATTCTTTAAATAATTCTGAAGTGTCTTCTCCTTTTGAATCGGCCTCAAGCATCTTAATCATTATGTCTTTTATCTGATTTGTTAAAGAATCTTTGTCTTCGACTTCTTTTTTAACTCCAATTTGGTCGCCAAACTTAGTCATCAAATCACTAAACAATTTAGATACATCATTACCCTTAGCGTCTTCTAATAAAATTGTTTTTATTAAATCTCTTGCGTCCTTAATCTGCCCAATTTTATAAGTAGGGTCTTTCTCGAATTCTTTTCTCCAAGAATCAATAGTATGCCGTTGATACATAGAAGAACCAGGAGAACGATTCTCCATTTCTACAATTGCACGTCTACGACCTTCACTAGTAAGGTATTTCTCACCAGCCTTATTCTTCTTAAATAAACCAAGCTCTTCAGCAATTTTATCTATTTCTTTATTTCTTTCCTTAATACGTCTTGCATATTCAAGATTTACAGTTTCTCTATCGTCTTTATCAATGTATTTTACCTTAACACCATTTTTATAGGTTTCACTCATAAGACCAAGATCTTTAGCAACTTTATCAATTAAGTATTTATTATATTCGACACCATATTTTTTAAAGAATTCGCTATGTTCTCTTTCATCTTCAGTTTTCTGTTTTGGACGACTAAGGTTTTTGCCGATAGTTTTGTACAATATATCCCTTATCTCAACTAACGTTTTTTCTGTTGCTGGGATAGTAGGATCTATATCTATAAAAGGCTCGTCAGTAGAAGAGGAGAGTTTTTGTTTAGGTCTATATTGAGATTTAAGTCTTGCATTATTATACTGGCCTCTTTCGTAGAGTTCAAGTCGTTCACTAAGTTCTACTTGTTCTTCAAGACCTCGTATAATTTTCTTTTGATCGTCTATCTGTTTCTCTGTATACTTATCCTTATCTTTTAACATATTGATAAGTTTACCATTAGCTTCATACAAATCATTTGTAAGTTTTTTCTCTTCTTCAGTCATATGAGCATGGCGATTTTCTTCTTCTTCACGTTTTTCCTTGCGTTTTTCATTTTCTTCTACGGCTTTCAAGTACATTGGATCTGCAAGACCAATAGATTTTTCTTTTGCCTCTAATCTTTTTAATTCTCTTCGTTTGTTATTTATTGCTTTTTGTGCATCTTGCTCGCCTGAACTAGAAACATTTATTGCTCTAGCAGTTTTTTCATTGTTTATTCTTTGATTTAAATCTGCTATTTCTTTTTCTTTTGCTTGTATACTATATTGCTCATAACCTTCTTCATACTCTCTTAACTCATCACGTTTTTCTTGAATCTTAGATTCAAGTTCTTGTATCTCCTTATCATGGGCTTCTCCGTGTGTAACATTTCTTGTTTGTAAGTCATGTAAGTTATTCTCAAGTGTTGTAAGTTGAGAGCGTAATCCACGTATAACATTATCAGGATTTTTACCATGATTATTATATTTATAACTTCCAGCCACAAATTCAGCATCACTTTTAATTTGAGTATAAAGATCTTTTAAGTAATCACCTGTCGATTTGTATTTTGTACCACGATCTTTATTTAACTCTTTTAACATGTGCTTAGAGTATTCCTTATAAGATTTGAATTGTCCCTTCAACTCATCAGAAGATTCATACCTTTGCTTCATATTTTGTGGACTATACAACCTAAACTGATTTTCAAAGAAGTTTGCCTTTTCTTTAATAGCTTTAATATCGTCTTCATCACCAATAATTCCGTCAAGTGTCGCATTTATAATGCCGGATTTTGGAGAGTAAATAGAACGAACATAATTATAAAGTATTTCTAAATTGTTAACTTCTTTTTGGGAAAATCCATCCTTCATTCGCTCAAGTTCTTTTTCAACATTTTCTTTTTGGCGAATCAAATCTGAAAGAGCAGTATCAGTTTTCTTTTCACGTTTAACTCCGGCCTTAGACTTCTCGTCTTTTAACGTGTCAATATCTTTTTGTAAATCAAGTTTTCTTTTTTCATAAGCAATATAAGTTGGTGTAGAACGTCTTACATTATCCAAGTCAAACTGATCTTCATCATATGTAGAATCAAGTATTCCCTGTATGATTTCTTGATCATTTTTTGATTTCTCACTATCTACACCATACTGTTTAAGAATATCATTTGTTACCTTTTGATTTTTTTGTTTAGCCTTTGTATTTTTCTCAATTTCTTCTGTTTCTTTTTTGATTTCATCTGTAGAAGCAGCAGTAGCAGTAGTAGCATCTGATTTAGATTCAGTATTTTCTTCTGTAGCGGTAGTATTTTTATTGATAGCATCAGTACTATCAGATGGCTTAATTGTATACTTATCATCATATCCGCCCAATATAGAAACGTCTTTATCAAAATTTGGGATAAATCTCCTTAATGCTTTTGTTAAGTTACTAATGATAGGCTCATTTTTACCAAACTCACGAGCAAGTGACTGCATATCCTCGGTAATAGTATATTCAGCCCCTAAACGAGATTTATATTTAGCCCCTACTTGCCCAAATATAATATCGGAAATATCGTCACTATTAAGATATGTCCCTGCCTTTCCCCACAGTTCTCTTTCTATTTTAAAATTTGAATTAGAATAATGTTTAAGGGCTTCATTAAGCTCATAGAAACGTGACTCTTTAGTTTCCTTTTCGCCAGATCCAGTGATTAAATCTCCAGCTTTTGATTTGTATGAATCACGAATAAAATCTCTTCTAACTTGCAAATTTTCAAGGTCTTGATGTATTACGTCAATTCTATTATTTATTTCATCCTGCCCGTCTCCGTGGAGTATTTTTTCTTCTAAAGATAAAATTTTATCTTCAATATCTTTTTTAGATTCAATCTTATAATTATAAGACGATTGTAGTATTTCACGTTCTTTTAATAATTCACTACGTCTTTGCTCGATTTCGTCAGGGATTTGCCCAGTTATTTGAGCTCTATTTCTTATCAGATTCAATTCGTCATCTATTTTTTTTATTTTTGATTCAGTTTCATTTGCAGAACTTGTAAATTTCTTTAATTTTTCTCTTTCGGATATTAAGATATTAAGATATGCATTACCTGCAGCCATTTTAGAACGCTCGTCAGCTATTTCCTTTTCAATATTTTGCCTTTTAACCTTATTATCTTCAACTGTTTTATTGTATTCTTCATTTAATTTGTTTTTCTCTGTGTATAATTCAGTACGTTTTTCATTAGCCTTTTTTTCAAGTTCTTGTTTGCTCAACGGTACATTTGGTACTCTTGGGTCATTAGATACTCTTTTCACATATCTACCATCTTTGTTGTTAAGTATGTCATTAACCAATTCTTCGATACCTTCGTTAGAGTACGTATATGAATTAATTTTTGCTAACAAATCCTTTTCGCTTTGATCAAGAGCTTCTAATTCCTTTTCTTTTGACTCATAAAATTTATCATATGCTTTTAATAAATTGCTTCCAGACAGGCTTTCCAATTCTGTTAATTCGTTTTCCATCAACTTTTTTTCATCTATATTTTCATATATTTCATTCTGCATAGTTTCAAGACTATTTAATATACTTGAAACATTAAATCTTTCTTTCGTCTCTTCTTTTTTAACTTCAGCTCTGGTTCTTTCTTCAGTTCTTTCTTCGCTTCTTTTTTTCTCAGTTTCAGTCCTAACTGTATTTCTATGAAGAATTCTATTTAATATCTCAGTGGCCTGTTTGCTTTCAGAAACTCTAGTAGAAGCACTATTTGTAATATTAGTAGTAGCCTTTCCAGTCGGAGTTAATTTATAATTTATTAGATTGTAAATTAAATCATTGGATAGAAGACCTTCAACACCATTCTTGAGTAATCCTTTTAAATGTCCACCTCTAACATAAAAGTTTTTATTAATTATAGAAGAGAACTTATCACTTAATTTCTTCTCTAAATCATATCCAGTTAAACCTTCTTCTAAAATGGAATCGATAGCTTCGTCAAGCTGCTCTTTAAAAATCTTTCCGTCTTTACCCAATCCTTCTTCTGCAATAATAGAGTCAATTCCTTTATCTAATCCTTCCTTAAGACCTTCGTGGAATTTTCCTTCGCTTATTAAAGATGTTAGTGTTTCGCCAAGTTTGTCTTTGATACGACCGCTTAAAGATCCAAGTGCTTCTTCGATTAGCATCTCAAGTTGCTTATCCAACTTTTGACTATTTACTTTTTCGGCAGTATATTGATCAAAAGCCTTTCCACTTGTTCTATACCCGGATAATAACTCAGATTTGTCTTTCATCAATCTATCATTTTCGTCAAGTATTGAGTTCAAGTTAGACACAATTTCATTAATTCTATCAACATATTCTTGATCTTTTTTTCTAAAATAATCCTCTGCTATGTCACCTGTTTTTGGATCTACAAGTTTACCTTCTTCATAGGCTTTTATAAGATTTGCCCTGTTTTTTCTTTCTTGTTGTAACGCTTCAGAAAGAGTCTTATATGAATTTTCTCTGTACGCAATTTGATATATAATATTATTTAACTTATCCTTTGTTTCAATTGGAACATCTTCTGGCAACGGATTCATTTTTGCTATTGTTTCATATACTTTGTTCTCAGCATCAGTTATTAATGCATTATATTGTTCATCTGTTATTTTTTGTGCATTGTGTTTTTCATCAAGATCAAAAACTACAGACATTCTTTCATTAAATTCTTTTAAAAAATTGTTATAATCAACCTCACTTAATGGACTTAATTTCTTATCAAGGAAATCTAATCTATTCTTAGAATTCTGTTTCTCTACAAATGTATCAACGATTCTCATGAGTTGATCAAACTCTTTGTCGTTTAAATTATTTGTAGACTTAATAGCAGTAGTTAATTTATTTTGTGCTTCTATATTTTTCTTGTCTGCGCTTAAACCTGCAACGGCCTCTCCAAGACCCTTACTTGTTTCTTCTAATTTAATTGTGTCCCTACCTGCAGCTTTTGCATCCTTTATATCCTTATCAACTTCAATTTTCTTTTTGTTTAGATATTGTATACGTGCTTCAAGCGCAGTAATAACATCTTGCTGAACATCATACTCTGAATCTTCGACCTTTAATAAGTCTTCTACAATTTGTTTAAACTCTTCTTGACTAGCAGTTCTTAGATATTCGTTCTCTGTTAAACCAGATTCAATCATAGGTTTTAATGCTTTTGCAAGAGTCATAACTTCTTCACCCTGAGAATCTACCTTCTTTGGAACAAATTCCTTTATCTTCTCTAATTCAACACCCTGCTTTTTACGCATCTCTTGATAAAATACAACTGCCTTGCCAAGCGCATCCATTCTATATTTTAACTGACTATATTGTTTTCTTTCTTCATCATTGTATAACGCACCATAATCTTCATAGTCGCCACGATACATAGATGCTTCCATAGCAGAAAGAGTGGCACGACCTACCTTTAATTCTTCAACCTTTTTTCTATAATCTGCATCATCATTTACAAGTAATTTAATTTGTTGTCCACTATCAGTTGTAAAAACATTATTGTCTTTATAGAACTTAATTGTAATATCTCTTATTCTATCATTATACGTACTTTGTAATGCTTCTACCTTAGCCTGTTGTTCAGTAACTGCAGCGTCAATTACCTCAACATTTTTTAGCGCAAATTCCAACATATCTTCCGTAGGCTCAACATACAAAGAATTTATTAATTGTTTTATGTTTTCGTACTCATAAAACTCGTCATTAGACCACCCATTATTTTCTGTCCTAATATTCTCAAGTTCAATGAGACGTGCCTGTTTTTCTTTAAATAAATCTTGATTTTCAATATGTCTTTCTTTTTGCCTGAGTTGTTCTTTTAACTGAGGAAGCATTTCATTACTTGGATCAGTAGAAGATAGTCCTATGATTTGTTGCATTAAATCACGTTCTTCTTTTAAAATGTCAAGTTTTTGAGCTTCAGTATTAAGACCAAGAATTATATTACCATTTTCGTCTTTTCTATCTTCAAGGATTTCTTTCTGAAGAACTCTTATTTGACTTTGAGCAGAAGAGTAGATAGATCCATAACTTGTAGATGTTTCATTTGCTGCAATAAGACGTTTGCCATCATATTCAAGGCCACTTCCTTCTTTGATCTTATTTACATCAACAAGTTGTTTGTTTAACCATTCTGTGATAGTATAATTCTGTTTAACTTCAAGTTTTTCCCATTCTTCCTTAGTAAATTTATCTCTATTGTATTTATTTTCTTTTATTGTTCTCTTCTCAAGCTCTGTTAAAGGTTTAACACCATCTTCAAGAACTTTAAGCCATTCTTTTTTCCAATCCTCAAGTAGAACAGGAGTACCAAGACCTGCCCATTTAGCATAAACTTTTCCGTCTTTTGCGGTATATCCTTCATTAAAGAACGCTGAACTAGTAAAGATATCTTTTTTCTTTGTCAATCTTACGCCTACTTTAGCAAGTTCTTTAATCATATCGTTTCTTTGTTCGTAATAACCAATTCTTTTGATAGTTTCTTTTCTAACATTTGCGGCATCAACTGCAATAGGATTGTTAATATTACCCAACGATCTGCCAGCAAGTAATTGTTCTGCTTTATTAATTGCTTTTTCAGTAATGTTTTCTTCTTTTTTAGGATATCTTGATACTGTCGGAATACCATTAGAATCCCATTTTTCAACTGCATTTGCAATTCTAGATAATGTAGATTCCTGAGCAAGTCCTGTTGCATCTAAATTTATGCCTCCATAATTTGAATTAGACACTCCTGATTGTGATGCATATCTGCCAGGCATTGGAACAAAAGATTGCTGAGATGATGATTGACCGGATTGCTTTGCGGCCTGTTGCTCTACAATATCTTTTCTTAAATCTCCAATGGTATTATCGCCCAATTTGCCTGCTAATGCATCATGTATAATCTTCATGGCCTCATCTCTTAGATTAACTGCACTTTGTTTTGCAATAGAAACATGAAGTTTAAGTTCATTGTTCGGATTATTAAGATACTCTTGAATTGGTTGAATATATCTTTCTTGAAGTTCTTTTTCTAATTTTTCAACTGTAACGTCTGGATCAATTCTAGTTTTCCACTTTAATTCAATACCTTCTCCAAAATCCAATCCACCAAGAAATTTTACAACCTTATCAAGTGCCTTTTTGATTTCATCTGTATTACCTTTCTCAATTGCTCCAGAAAGCATATCTGATACTTTTTCTGAAACGTTTATTGCAAGGTTTTCTTTTTCAAGATCAATTGCCGCTCTTTTTGCATATCTAATACCATCCTCATATAAGCCGCTAATTTGAGAACGTTGTTTCTTTATCATGTCTATATTTAATCCAATAGACCTTTTTTGATCATTGTTAAATTCGTCATAAGATTCAATAACATTATTGAGAACTATAAGATATTCTCTTAAACCTTTTAAATCTTCTCTTGGGTCTGTTGGTACATTCATATCTGACAGTCTTTCTTCTATTTTAGAAATAACATCAGAATATTTATGTGCAATAACATCCAATTCATTTTCAACATTTGAAACTGTATTTTCCATGTTATTAGTTTCAATATTCATTGTAATCTTACCGGATCTAACATCCCTAAGAACTTCCTGATATTCTTTTATACCAACAGTAACTTCTACAATTTTACCAAGTACTTTACCAACACTTTCGTTCACTTCATTAAAACTTTGAGATATTTGCCCACCAAGTTGTGTAAAGTCTCTGCTATTAAGAGTGGCAATAGATTCTTCAAGCGAACCAAGCGTATCCTTTAATGTTCCAACTGTAGATTCAACAGTAGAAGATAGATTGGTGAAATTTTTTTCTATACCATCTACATTAAGTTTGCTTTCAATATTTTCAAATGACTTAGACATGAGCTCTGTTGCGTTTGTTACTTCTTCAAGTACTTTTTCCATGTCTTTTTTTACTGCATCAGTTAATACACTAAAATCTAAATTATTTAATTTATCTGTTAACTCTTTTTTTGCAGCCTTTAATTTATTTAAAAGTTCTGTAGTATCAGCACCAATTTTGATGTTATACTGTCTTAAAAAACTTGAGTTACTTGCATTAGCCATCTTTATACCTCCTAAAATCTAACACTCTTATGATAATATTTAATAATATTATCTAATCTTTTACCGCATATTTTCCCCCATTTATTCATATAATTTATTATGAGTAAGTGTGGTGTTACTGCATTATAATTATCTCCATATTCATCTTTGTAACTTGGATTCCATGTCCATCCTTTAAACCTATCTGGATCAATTTTTTCTAAATTCATTTGTGTTGGCAAACCTCTGTGTGCAGCATTCCATACAAGATCATAAATTAATGGTTTGTACTGATTTTTTTTATAATCATCATTCATGTATTCAGCACCAGTTTGAACAGTTGCAGTAGACCCAATAAACCCCTTTTTATTTTTGTCTCTTAAAGGTTTGACAAATATCATATTAAACAAATTGTATCCTCTATTATAATAATATGGTTCTCCTTTATCTGGTCTATAAATATCGTAATATTGTTTTATCAACGAATTACTAGCAGTTACCATATCTGTTCTTGCGCTTTTTGCAAGTTTATGCGTAATTTCCTTACACATTTTTTCAACATCTTTTTCTATAAAATCAAATTGCTTATAGTATGGAAGAGTAGCCATATTATCACCGATCCTTTCATTATATTTTTAATAGAAAAACTCCCAATGGTTTTGAGGCCAATGAGAGTTGAGTGTAATAGAAGAGTAGTTATTCCATTATATGTTATGAAACCGGGAAATACTCTTCAACCATAACAACACGATTGCCATCAGTTCTTTCCCAAATAAACCCATCGTGTCTAGTAGGTTTACCACCACCGGCAGCGGTGTCCTTAATATCTTCAATTTCAATATTTGGTGCAATCCATTTTTTCATTTCAATATTCCTTTCTATAAAAATAAGAGAGTGGATTACCACTCTCTTAAATATTAGTATACAAACTCTATATATACTTGATAAATTCCTTCTGTGTAAAAATATCCTGTTTCAACATTAATAATAGTAACTTTTTCTCCACGATTAATTGACCAATAAACATTTCCATAAGGTTCGCCATGTTCATCTACACTAATATTTGGAGTCCCAAATATCCGTCTAAAATTTTTGATAATTTTATTATACAAATCATCTGTCGAATATTCTGAAGATGAAAGATATATACATGTTTTCTTTAAATGATGATGGTCGTAAAAGCAATATTTAACTGTAGCATCGCATGTGTCAATTCCATCAAAATTTTTTATATATTCATGTAAGTTACCATCTTCATCTTCAAATGGAGGTTCATTATAAATTTTTTTGAGTTTTTGAAATACGTCACCAGAAAACGCAAAGGATTCAAAACCTCTAACTCTTCCTTTGTTGTCATATATATGTATTCCGTAATAAAGATATAACCCAATTAAAACTATTACAACTACAATTATTAATGATATGGGTATTAATATAAAAAGTGTTTTCTTTTTACTCTTCATAAAACCACCTCGCAATATATTATTTTGTACATACATTGTATAACAAATATAACAAATTGTCAAATTACTCTGCATCCCTTACAACGTCTTCGTTAGTAGTATTATTTACAAAAGAATTTGCAAACTGCTCAATCTGTTCAGGCGTAAGACTATCTACTACATTAGCAAACCCTTCTTTAATAGAAGAGAGTGTAATCCCGGAAAGAGTACCAAACCTTTCAACCTGATCACGTACAAAAGAGTACACAGATAATTTATTCTGCATAAAATCTCCAAGTTTCATATCAAGTAACATCTGACATTCGGCAATCTCTTTTTCTCCAATAAGAGTTACAATTTCCTGAATCATTCCATTAACATTAAGTAAATCGTAATCTTCAACAAGATTATTGTAGTTAATATCAAGATCAGTATACATATCAATAATACCCATTACATGTAATAAATATTTTGAAATAGAATTGATAGTAATATTACCAACTACATTACCTTCCTGATCGAAATCATGAGTAGAATGATAAACTACACGTTCAGCAAGATTGACTTTATCAATAAATGATACATACTGCTTTACGTTTAAGTTCTTTTTCATTCTTTCTTCCTTAATTGAATTACCAGTTACTTTGTTTAAATCCTCTAAAAATTCCTTTACGGTCATAGTATAACCCATCCTTTCTTATTATAAATTATTATTCATCGTCCTCTTCAGATTCATCATCCGATTCTTCTTCAGATTCATCGTCCTCTTCAAAATCATCTTCGGAAAATTCATATTCTTCATGTTCAATCTTTGATATCTGAGTAGAAACCTTGCATGCCATTGCAACAAGTTCTTTCATGTCATCAAGATTATCAAGACCAGAAAGAATAATATTCTTTCTAATATGTAACAATATTGACTGCATTATGTTTTGATTCTCAGTCATTATTCTCACCATCCTTAAATATATTCATATAAGCCTGACATAATAGAATAGCATCAGACTCATCATCGTTTTCAACTTCAATATTAAATAGTTCTTTCACCTTATTAATTCCCCACTTTTTAAGCTCGTCCCTTTTACGAGGAAGTTTTTCAGATTCGTCCTTAACTAGTTTTCTCCATTCAGTTGGTCGTAATGGATAGAAGAAAATATTTTTCTCGATACATTTCCCCATGATTGCACCAGCCAACATAGACAAATCCCTCTGAGTCTGAGGATTCCTTATTACAACCGGGACTTCCCAAGTAACAATAGTAGGAGAGTATTTCTCAATAACTTCATGTACCTCTTTAATCATTTCAATAAGTCTAACACCGCCATCTTTGATTGAACTCTTATCAATCCTATCAACTGAATTGAAAATACCATCATCAAAGACTGCATATCCTGTAGACTTTGTAGAACTATCAAACCCAATTAATCTACACTTTTTTTTACTCATAGTTAAAAATAGGAGAGTGGTTATTAGCCACTCTCCATATCCTTTCGTTCTATTTAAAATCACCATTTCTTAGGTGTTTCATGTATTCTTCCCTTATATACGAAACTGTCGTGTCAACGACCCCATTAGTTTTCCCTTGTTCTTTTAAAATCTTCTCATACTGATCATATGTCTTAATAATAAAGTCATATGACTCTCTATTAAATTTTCTACCATTGGAGATAGCAGAGGCGAAATCTAAGATTCGCCACCGCATATCTTCAATATTTTTTTCAAAGAACATTGTAGCAAACTTATCTACCTCACTACGAATTCTCTCATCATGAATAATAGACTGTTCCCTATCAACGTCCTGTTGTTTCTTTAAAACATCCAATGTTTCTGCAAGTTTAATGATTGACTCATGGTCTTCATTATTCTTTCTTACCCATTTTACAGGTTTGCCAATATATAATGATAGCTTACCAATTGCATCGAAAGCGGCCACAAGAGCAAACACTATTACAAAAAAGGACAAAACTACTGACGCATCTAAATCAAGTAACTCCTCAATAGTAGCCATGTCATCCCATCCTTCCTTATTCTTTCTTGCCGAACAATGCTAAGATAAATGCCTTAACTGTGTCATACCCGGTAGTAGTACCAACGACATTGACAATACCCATACACAATGAATAAATAACAGTATACCCAATATTGGCAGTACTGCCAGTCTTGTTCAAATAAATGACCATCTCGGCACATCCAACTGCAAAAGCAGAAAATACTGCAACAACCATAGGATTGTATTTTACTCCAAACGTAGTCAACATATTCTTTACGATTTCAATTCCAATAGAAGTAGCAGCTGCACTAATAACTAAAATACCTAAAAATACTTCAACTGTCATAGTTTTTATCCTCCTTAAATTAAGCCTAGAAGTTTCTTCCAAGACTTTCCACCATTTGTAAGTTCTCCGTCAGGATTGCTCATACCAAGCTTGTCTCTCTGAAATTTCTTAACGGCAGTATCAAATAGATTCCCAGCTACACCATCTACAACACCACAGTTATAACCAATTGAATTTAAATATTTCTGTAATGGTTTAACTACGGCATGTTTATTATTAATAAATCTTGAAACAGTGACAGTCTTTAACAATGTTTCACTACCAGCAATTCCGTCTACCTTTGCTCCAATTGCCCTCTGAATATCTTTAATAAAATCTGTTTTACTATACTCACTCGACATAGGAGTACTAGGTATTGGATTACTAATCGGTTTATTCTCTGTTGGTGGAAGCCAAACTGTATCATACTTATGCTTACCACCGTCTTTTGTTACTCCAGAATTCCTCATAGTAGTAGTACTACCATTCGAATAAACATAATGTGTTTTTCCTGAATTGTATCCAAAGATTTCAACATGAGCATAGTCATCAGAAATAATAGATCCTTCTACTAAACTTTCCCAATTAGTAAAAGCAACTTTCTTAAACCCTGCTTTGACAAGCAATGACTCTACATTTTTATCATGTGAGAACCCGGTAGAGTTTGTTCTATAGTTATGAGAGAATACTCCAAACAACTCAAGTGCTGCAGAAACATATCCGGAACAGTCACGTCTTACTGTAAAACTCTTTCCACCAACAACAACATCCATATAACCAGACTGGCTATAAGTAGGTTTTTTATTTGCAATAGCTTCTTTCATTTTAGTATAAGCTTCTTTCCAAGTCATCTTTTCACCTATCCTTTCAAGAAGTTTACACAATCATAAATCTTCTTATATATATAATTTAAATCCTCATCTGTTTCCGTACCTTCAAAACTAATTCTTATACACGAATGGTAGTCATTCTCATCCATGCCAATAGCAATCAAAGTAGAAGATGGGTCTGGAACATAATTATTACAAGCAGATCCAGTTGAAACATATATACCCTCTAACTCCAATAACGATGCTAAATTACTACCATCAATCCCCTTAAAACAAATAAATAAATTGCATGGCAACCTTTCACCAATCTTATCTGCACCAACAAGATAACAATCCTTAATACCTTCTTTAATCAAACCCCAAAGATAATCACGTTGATGTGTGCTTTTGTAATCATAGACATACGTAGATATTGCTTCTCCCAAAGAAGTGATGCCAACTACATTTTCAGTGCCAGCAAATAATCCTCCCTCTTGTGAACCGTATACTAATGGATGTAAGTTAATATCTTCTAGTTTATAAAGAACACCAACTCCCTTAAGTGCATGGAGTTTATGACCAGAGAACGTAGCAATGTCAATGTCCATATTTAAAACATCAACCTTCCTATAAGGAATGTATCCTGTGAAATCAACAACTACAATACAATGATATTTATGTGCAAGATTTACAATCTTATCCAATTTCTGAATGGTACCAATTTCAGAATTAGCGGCCTCAATACAAAGAATGATATCAATGTATCTATAACTAATAAGTTTTTCTTCAAGATAATCCAAATCAATATGACCATACTTATCTACTTTAAGCATATGACTATAATTACAATCCTTACAACATTTAAGCATAGACTTATGTGTGGTAGGAGAGTAAAGAATAACATAGTTATTATCATCAAAATTTCCAACTAATCCTTTAATAGCTAAACAGTTGGCAGAAGATCCGCTTGAAGTGAAGATAATATTAGAATTCGCAGGTGCATTAATAAATTTGCGAACTGTGTTTCTCGTATCTTCAATAATATTCTTTGTCTTTCTGCCTAATTCAGACACAGAACTTGGATTACCAAAATCATCCAGTACTTCTATAATTCTATTTTTAACATTGTCGGTTAGAGGAGTAGTGGCCGCATTATCTAAATAAAACATCTTATCCATTTTCAACATCCTCCAATAATACATATTTAATTTTTAATGGAAGAACAACTAAATCTACATTACTAGAATATTTCTTCATAAGAGAGTTATATACTTCATAGGCTATTTCTTTATTTGCAAATTTTGTAGCCATCTGTATATTATCTATGAATGAATATACACACTGCCCATTACATACAACGTAATTAGTTGGATTATCAAACGTAGCAATTACATAACGTTTTAATTCTTTTTCTATATGCTCAATAACATTACTCATACACATTACCTATACCAATTCATGGTTCTTCCATTTAATATATAAATCCTTAGTTTCGTTTTTATTAAACAACATAATAAGAATCTCATCCCCAGAGTAGATATCTTTTGTAACATACATATCCACCGGATACGCATTGTGCTTAATATATAGCTTCTGCTGCTTTGGGTCTAAGATTCTTACAACATCGTGCAATGAATATTCTTTATCATTGATATTACTTTTTTCCATATAGTATTTCCTTTCTGCTCCTTGTCGGTAAAAGTAAAAAAATGGGGCATACAAAAACAACTCATAGTGTGAGTGGTTATGTATACCCCAAGTTAAAATTAAAATCACCGACACTATTTCTTATTATGAAAGTTCTTATTATACTTACCATAATTATTTTTTTCTTTTTTAAAATTTGCGGACTCATTATTTTCTGCGACAGGCTCTTCAGCTTCTTCTGCAGTTGTTTCACTTTCAATAACTTCTTCTTCAACAACAGTGTTGTCCATATTTTCAAAGATATCCTTTACCTTCTCAACAACTGGAGACACCTGAGAGTTTAAAATTCTTTCAATAATTTTCTTTGTATCTTCATTGAAACTTTCTGAATCGATTGCAGATGTATCGCAATCTTTAAGTAAATTATATGCTTCATCCAAAGTATATAATCCATCTCTCAGCCCAGTAGTAATTCTATATAAAGACAAACAGTTTTCATTACAAAAAGTCATTTTCCAATAATTTTCTGTACTACCACAATTTGGACAGTAAGAATATGAACTACCACAAATTAAACATTTTTTGCTATTTTTACTTGATCTCATTATCCGTTTCTCCTTCTAAACAATAAGAGAGGGCCTAAGACCCTCTCTTAAAGATTTATTTTGGAATCCTAAAGGATTACTCCTCCTCGTCATCTGCACACATAACAATTGTGTAAAGTTCCTTGTCAGGTGAGCAGTAAGAAATCTGCATATCACCCTTATAGTCCAAAGTACCTTCTGTGTTAACAGTGATAGATACTTCAGGACTAACCTGGAATGAAGGAATGATAATATAGCAAGCTCTAAGAACATCTGGCTCACAAGGATCAATTGCAAGAGCCTTCAATGTCAACTTAACAGTTCCAGGGAACTTGTCTGCACTATTAGTAATCTTAACTGCGTTAGCAGTGCTTCTTTCGTACTTAATAACGAACTTCTCTACTGCGTTTCCTTCAGAATCCTGTGTAGGAAGAGAAAGTACACCAGTGGTAGAATTATATTTCCACTTATTTGCAGGCTTAGTTTCATCTCCAGTATACTCAGCGAAAGACTCACCCATAGCACCGTTGTTACCAAGAGCATTTACTCTGATAACTCCATCGCCAGCCAATGTCTCACCGTCTGCCAACAAGTCAACAGAAGTTGTTGTTCCGGGAACAACCACGATCTTAGGCATAGTAACCTTTGCCAAATCTGTACCAACTACCTTATCAGTACCAGTAGATGCTGCAAGAATGTTCAAATTCAACATAGCATTGGTAGCGGAAAATGTACCTGCTTTTCCCTGATAAAACTTTTTAATGAGGGAACCTTCTGCGGAACGAGCCTCTTTAGACTCAGCAGTTGTTTCAATTGTAGCTTCACTCAACTGTGTAAGTGTATAAAGTAATGTACCATCTGTTTTCTCAGCGATAGCCATCTGAATACGATCAATAACAATATCATCCAATTTAAATGCCATTGTTTTTTCCTCCTTATTTTTAATTTGATTATTTAAACAAAAAAAGACTTGGCTTTCTTTCCAAATCTTTTTATTTTATAGTTACATATTCAATTGTTATTCATTAAGATCCTTCATCCAATTAAGCTCTTTTTCTAAATTAATCTTAGAAGCATCCACCATACCAGAGTATATGCCCTTCATAAGAGCAGTAGTACTCTCGTATGTTTGTAATCTACGAACAGAGTCCATAAATTCTACAATACCCATATCTAATATTTCATTTTTTTTATATTTAAAACCTGGATGATTAACCAGCGAAGAAATAAGTGGGAGTAGAAATGATTTCTTTACGCCACCATCTTTCTTTTTTGCCTTTTCAAACTCAAGGTTCATTCGTTCTTCTTCAATCATAAACTCTTTTGTAGCACGACCTTTTGCCTTTTCTGTTTTAGGATGGATATTAAACATATATCTCAAATATTCAACAAGTTTAATATAATCTGTTTCATAAATAGTTATTAAATCATTTAACGATTCAAACTTAAGTTCAACAGGATTACCATCCTCGTCTCTAGGAATATAAACTAATACATTACAATCAGCTTGATTGTCGTGAAACTCTTCGAACCATGAAAGGTTTAAATCTCCAAATAGCAGTCCAGTGTCTGCAGGAGTATAGTTTTTAATAAGAAGCTTGAACAAATCAAAGTCCGGCATCTTACACCAATCAATTCCCATATCCCATAACTGCAATCTAAATGCAGTTGGATTAGAACAGAGTGTTGATACCATAGAATAAAAATCAGAGTCTCCAAAATCTTTAATCTGACCAACAGTAGGTTGTGTGATTTTAATTTTTGGAGTAGGGTAGTAGTCATCTCCGAAGTAGATTTTTAATTCATCAAAGTCCAGGAGTCCTTGTGTCTGAATATCCATCAAATCACATCCTTCCCAAACTATTGATAGTGCTTGTTACTTTCCTCTTAGTACCGTTATCTTTATAAAGATTTGTTTGAACAATACTATTAGGCATAGTAAACTGTAATACAATCGTTCTGCAAAGATACTTAGCATCAGTAGTCATCTCTCTATCTGATACTACTTTACATTGAGTACCGAATATATTAGTCCAATTAAACTGATCCTTAATAATTGCACCAATTAGATCATGTCTTGGAATACCAGTGTCCTCATCAATTCTATGGTCTGAGTGTACGAATATAGTAAATGTTATTAGACAATACTTCTCAACACCATTATATCTTGGTGTTTCCTCGAAGTGCGATTGATAACATACATAATTCTTAACCTCATCCTGAACGGATGGCACAAATAGATATGGTCTAAAATTTCCTTCGTTATATGCAGTAGTAAAATACCTATCCCATTCTCCATCATAATTAATAGTTCCGTCTTTATTAAAGAGTTCACCTTCAAGAGAACGTTCATTAATTGCATAAAGTATTTCTGGACATTGCATAAGTGCATTCTCAATTTTCTGTTTAACAATTATATTATCATCATCGGGACAGTCGGAGAATAATCTCAGTCTTTCCAAAAGATCTGCTTTTGTAACAAGTTCCATATTATATCTCCTTCCTTATCCGATTATTGTAAGTGGTGTAGCTAACCACCCATGTACATGTACGTTAGTATTAAGATTAATCAAAATTCTTCTACCAATATAGTCACGATCATTAGCAAATTTAATCTTAATAATGTTAGGATTATCAGTATCTTTAATTGTAAGCAATTGGTCAATACGATTTTCTTCGTCAAAATCATCAACATAGAACCGCCATTCATGTGGGTATCCAGCACATTCGTCTGACACGTCTTCTCCATCCAGAGTATAGGTGGCAGTTACAGTTCTATAACTTCCATTTACTTTGATAGTAGGAGAGGAGACTGCTAATTCACACAAGATATCTGTTGTAGGTCTTGGAGGTGGATCAACGTCAACCGGGTCTGCCTTATCTGCCGTAAACCAATCACACCACATGTCAGTGATATTTCCGTTTTCATCATATTCAATATAATCCCTAACAGGATCAAATGGTGTTTGCTTAACTGTTACTTGAAGAACACCAATAGGTTTAATGTTTTCAAGCTTAGATACTTCCCAAGTATTAGGATTTTTAACCTTTGCACTAATAACTAATCTCTGTTGATAACCTATTTCATCAGAGTAGTTAAATGTTTCCGTGATGTCATTAAGAGGCAGCATAAATTTATCTACATTATCAAGACGTGTAAATATACGGTCTAAGTATTCACCAGACGTATAGCTTGCCTGACCTCTAATACATCCCCACATATACTTTTTATATTTCTTCCCATTGATTATCTGAATCCAATTAAATCTATAATCGCATGGAAGAATTAGATATTTCATAAACTGATTTGCTTCTTCATAATCTACAATAAGCCAACGACAATATACACCTTTATCATCTGGGATATCAACGTACATACCCAATGGGAATTCCATTGAATATCTCTGTCTATATCCAGTTTCATAATAGTACATTTCATCACCTTCATTAAACACAAGTTGCTCACTAGGTTTAAACATAAGATGATATGCAACTTGTGACTTATCCATAGATGCATAAGAAGTTATGATAAATTTTGCTGAAATTTTTGTTTTAGTGGTATCTTTTGTGTATACAATGTTTTTATTTAATGTTGGACTATCATCATGCTTATAGTCATAGATATAACATTCTTTTGTTTGAATATCATTATCCCATGTAGCTTCCATCAGAAAATCTGACGTATCCTTATGGATTTGACCGATAGTCTTAGCACCATTATACTGACCAACAATAGCTCTCCTTGCAGTATCTAGTCTCGGCATACATCCTCACCCCCTTCAGCAAACACTTGGTCAATATAACCATGTGCATCCAAGATGAGTTTTCTATATGTAGAGAATTCAAAGTTGTCAGAGTCGACAACATCATATGCTGCCTGTAAGGTTGAAAGTAATGCAACCATTTTAACCGGGCAACCAAGCAAGGTATTTAAACCACCAAATCTATATAATAAATTTATAAAGTACGATTTAAAATCTTCGTCTGTATTAAACAGTTTATCTACAATTTTATCGTCCTTATACAATAACAAACGATGCACTTCATTGTGCATGCTCTTAGCCGTTTTAACTAATTGTTCTTTTTGAAAATTACCATATATATAAACCATGACTAGACCTCATCTTCACGCAAGTATGAGTTATAGTGAGTTCCGTAATCACGAATCTTCCTATAAAGTTCTGACCTCATTGATTCAAGTCTACCAATCATAGGCTTATAATTATCTATAAGTTTTTTCTCTTCTTTACCACCAATCATCTGTGATGTATATAATCTTGAATTAACCTGTTGTAACATCCACTCAATTGCAATAGCAGATGATAACATCTCTATAACAAAATCTGTGTCAGTTGTTTCATCAATTGAGATATCCATCTCATATGTTATTTCCTGAATCTCATCATCAAGTGAAATAGAAGAGAAGAGAGTTCTAACACGTTGATCGCCAACGGCAGAATGTAACCTTTCTGTGTAGATTTCTATGAGATCATTTGCATCCAAAGATAATTCTTTTGGATCAGTAATTTTATTTCGAACACGGCTAAAAATTGTTTCATATGGAAGCGTCATGCCACACCCCCTTTACTTATTCTTGCGCTAAAGTAAGTAAATTCTTTGTACCAAAGATTTCATCTAATGCTTTGATTTTCTGTACAGAGTCCAACTCATGACCATCAATCATAGTAGATACGATTCCCTTTAAAGATTCCTTCGCACCATTAGGGAGCTTTTCAACTTCTTCAATCATTCTTCTGATTGGAAGTTTGATAATATCTCTAAGGTCTACGGTAGTGTACATACTATTATATAAATCAGTAAGAGCCTTACTCTGTGCAATAAACTCTTCATCAAGAACAATGATTCTTGGATAATAAATGTTTACATTATCACGAGATCTAACCATATAAATTAAATCCTGATATTCAACATCCTGAACATCATCATAATCTGCCCATGAATAAAGAGCCTTTGTTCTAGCACCTTCAATATAAAGAGGGCCGCTCACAATTGAACGGCAAGGAATCAAATCAGTAGGTTCAAAAACTCTTGGTTCAATTACCACTTCCTCTTTAACTGTATCATTATTTTCCGATACACTATTTACTTTACTTCCAACAGTTTTTGTTGAAGTCTTTTTTGTATATGCCATAGTTTTAAATCATCCTTTCTATTCCTTTATAGACTTGAAATTATACAGTCCACAAACCGTAGTAACGTGTCATAAGAGTAGATACACCAAATCTTCTCTGTACTTCATAAGACTGTGCATCATCCATTGTGTCACCCTTCTCTGTAACTTCAAGTTCTGTCTCGCCATAGTCAACAAATTTGATAAACTTATTGTCTACTGCAGGCATAATATAAATCTTGTTGTTTGCAACAATAGGAGTTGTAAGAGTCTTATCAGTAAACTTCTGAGGAATCTCCATAAGAGGTGTTCCTTCATAAGAACCAATAATACCTGTATTAGCAACTGCTTCCTTGATGGATGCAGCAGGAGATGCCCAATCAACTGTTGTAAGAGCAGTCAAGTTCTTAAGAGCAGTCTTTGTACCCATGATAACAACACCACTCTCATTAGCGGATGCTACCTTCTCGATGATTGCATCGAATGTAGCCTTTACGATTGTACCGTTACCTGTCAATACAGAAGGTACAGAGATAAGGTTTACACCACTTGCAAACTGTGTAGCAATAATTGTCTGAACCTTGTTGATGAATGCCTTTGCAACTGCATCAATAAAGTCACTCCAATTCTTTCTTCCAGTAAGGAAGAGACGAATATCAGAACCAACTTTAATACCATAAACTGCGGTGTCTACATGGTAAGACTGGCCTTCAGCAAGTCTCTGTACTGTAACGTAATGATGATCACCGCTCATCTTATTTACTGTCAAAATAATATCCTGATCTACCCAGAACTCGTTAGCGTCTCCATCTTTCATATTTCTTGTTTCTACAAAAGTGTTGAAGAATTCATTTGCAGAAAGACCATAAGCAATCTTTACGTCTACGATCTCTTCAATAATCTCGAAAAACTTTCTAGCATTATCAGAACGCAATGCCCTTTTAATTTCTTTATTTGTAGAAGCCTTTGTAAGTCCAAGATGCTCATGGCATGCCTGTCTAACAACTTCATCTGCCTCAGCATTAGAGATGTTACGATTAGTATTAGCATCATAAATAGCACGACCAGTTCCAAGGTCGAACATTAAGTTTTTAACATTTGTATCTAACATTTATTTTTTCCTCCTTTCCTAGAATTAAGCACCAAGCTGCTTTGCATATGAAACACCAGTGATTGCCTGAAGAGATACAGAATCACCAGCAGCAACAGTTCCCTTAAAGCCCTTAGGACTAATTTCAACAACGTCATACTGAGCAAGCTCATATGCTCTTACAACGCTACCCTGCTTATTAAAGAAGTTACCTTCCTTAAGGAAATCCTTTGTGAATTCCTCTTCAATAACAGGAACCTGGTATACGAAAAACGCATTAGATGCGGATGTAATTTCTACATACCAGTTACCATTTGCAGCCTGACCACGAACAACTCCTGTAAGAGTAGTAGGTGCTGCCTGCTCGTAAAGATCCAACTCTACAAAACTACCCTGGCCTACAAACCAAGTATTATCACAATCTTCTTTCAACTGAATGTTGAGAATATGTTTGCCGCCTTCTCTAGCCAATACTTTGCTAGGGTAGCCTGCGGCATGCTCTTCAATTGTATATCTAATTGACATTTTAGTTTCCTCCTTCTAAAATTGATAAAATAAAAAAGAGCCATTGGCTCTTTAAAATTAACGTTCCAATATTTAATTATCTTTTACTAAACAAATCACCGTATCTGCCATCACAAGTTCCGTTCATGTTAGCAAATACTTTAACATTTTTACTTCCATCCAAAGAGAAGTATGTCTTTTCTTCAGAATCAGCTTTAAACTGTTTAAACTCTTCGTAACTGTCTCTCATCTCGTTAAGAGAGTTCATTTCTTCCTCGGTTACAAATTCTGTAAATACAGGAATTCTGTCACCTACAAGACTGAATACACCTTCACCTTCAGAATAAGACTGTTTAAAGAATTTACCAGAATACCAATCCTGCATAACAACATAATCATCATATACAATTACGTTGTAGAAAGTATTGTCTACTTCAGAATAAGTAGCATTAACTAACTCATTCAAACTGTAGATTTTATCCTGCATTGACAATGCGAATACTTTGTCACCAATAGTGATTTCAAATTTCTTTTTAGGTTCAGCTTTAACATCTTCATCAGAGCCATACTGCTCATCATAAGTAGGTGTAGTATCATCACCTGAATCGTCACCTGAGTCATCATCAGAATCATCTTCACTATCATCATCATCAGATTCATCATCATCATCTTCGTCAGAAGGATCTTCTTCATCGCCCGGTTCATCTGGATCGGGGTCTTCAGGATCATCATCAAATGTCTCGACAGGCTTGGTTTCAGATTCGTCTACAGATTCTTCCTCAAACTCAACTTCAGTTTCAGGTGTTACTTCTTCAACGTCTTTTGTTTCCAATTCTTCGTTCACAGTGTTTCCTCCTTCCTTCGAATTTTGTATATCTGAGAAGGACAACTCAATCGAATCAAGTTTATCCTTTAGCTCATTCAATTCATTTTTAATAGATGCGAACATACTATTATCAACACTAAAATCTTTTAACTTAATATTTGATTTTGCCATACCAGGGATTACATCTTCTCCATCTGGAGTTTTACCAAGAATTGTTACACCTTGGAAAATAAAGTCTTCAATATCAAGTACACCTTCCTTTGAATCATAGGAGAGTTCTTTAATATAAAGTTCAACAGATACACTACATTCCTGTTCCCTTTTTAATATTTCAGAAGCATGAGAGTACTCATCATACAGATATCCATCAACTTCAACATATAAATTCCCAGTTTCATCATCATCAACTAAATGTGCATTACATGATTCTGGAATAACACCGACAGGTCTTTCATCATAAACAACATCACCATTATCATCTTCGTGCATGTTATGACTATAAAATTCATACTGGTCATTTACTACATGAATGAATCCCAAAATTGGACGATTCTTAAAAGAAGATAATGCTTTATTCATAACTTCTTCTTTAATACATGACCCATTTCTATTAACATTTGTGTGACATGCCAATAGTGTAACTGGCGTAAGACCTTCCTTTGAATCATCTTCAGAAAAGTTGATTCTGCCTAATGCCTGAACAACAATAGGAGATCCAGTCTTATCAGCACTATAATGTACAGAACGTTTATAATTGTTAGAATAGAAGTTATATAAATCTTCCAAAAATAATATTTTCTTTGACATTCCTAGACTTATACCTCCTTTCTTAAGTTATTTATATTATTAAATAGACATAAGTGGCTTGTTAATGCCATATATGATGCTAACAAGCCAATAGTGTCTATTTATAAACAAATCATATTTGTATAACGTATTTTTGATGTATCAATTTCATCAGAAAATTTTAAAGTTTTATCGTTGACAAAAGTGAAAAAACCATTCTTGTCATCAATTAATTTAAATCCTTGTTTCTTTAATACATCAGAAATCTTTTGATCTTGAGTGCGAATAAAATTATATTTCACTTTAGTCACCTTCTTTCTTTATTTATTTTTTATCTCTTGTCTTTTCTCCTTCATCAGTAAGGTCGTCAATATCTTTTTCTTGACCACCCGACTTTTTACCATCATCACCAGTCTTTGTATAACTTGTACTTAATGGAATAAGTTTGTCAGAAAGAGACAATACATCTTCTTCTAAGAAGTTTAATGCCAATATATCCATTTCAGAGAGTCCGCTTAATGTTCCAAGTGCCAACTTCATTGGCAATCCGTTCTGTGCATTCTCAATTAATTCTTTTCTAAACTGTTTTCTTGTATATACAGATATCTCAAAAAACTTAACCTTACATGGATTTGTAATATATTGACTTAAAAAGAAATTAACCCAAGCTTCTGCCTGTGGTAGAAGCGAAGATATAGCAAATTCTGTATCGGCAATTGACGCAAACTCATAACCAGAACTTGACGAAATATCAGATGAATATAAAACCTGACTTCCACCAGATGTATTAAGTACAGTTTTAATTGCATTCTGTACCTTATTTGTGTTGGCATCAACACTGTCAGAATCAAAGCTAATATGGTCTACCGGGATTGGAGATATAATAGCATCAGTGAATCTTGGCAATGCTTCACACATCTTGTTAAAATACTGAACCGCAAGTTTAGGATCAACTGCAAATTCATCTGGACTATCAGCACCACTTAAAAGTGGAATAGTAGCAACTAACAATTTATAGATGTCCTGCTCTGATGCAATATGTTCAATGTCAACTGCTTCAATTAGACCAAGTAATTCCAAGAACAATCCAAGCAGTGGTGGAAGAATAGTCTCAGGATCTTCACTTCTAAACTTTAAACATACAGACCATTCTTGTGGCATCAGTTTCCAACGAATATTATCTTTCTGATATTCCTTATATAATGTTGTAAATGGTTCTCCCCAAAACTCTAATAAGTCTGGTCTTTTGTTAAACAAAGACATATCTAATACGTATGCGAAAGTACCATTTTCCCAATAACCTTGAATACGACAATAGTCTGCAGGAAGAGGGAGGATAAACATAGCTGGTGTTGTTTTAACTGACTTGTCAAAATATACGACACCATAAAATACGTCTTCAATCATGCAAGTAACAAAAACCTTCAAGAATTCAAACTGCAATCCCATCTTGTCAAGAATCTTTAATGTGTTCTCATAATTCTTTTTCATCTTGTTCTTATCATTAGTCTTTGTTAAAGAATAATTTGGAATAACAGATCTGGCATTTAAATCAAACATATTAGCATTATATTTGATTAGCCTATAATATACTTGAGAACGTGTAACTAAATATCTTGATATATCTCTAAGTTTCTTTTCATAGCTTGTAGGGTTCTCAAGATAACGTTTTAAATCTTCTTGTGGAATTGCTTCGATTGATGTAGACAACTTTGTAGTTTTATTTATTTCTCTTAAATTAATAATAGCTTCTTTAAATCTTTCAAAGTTATCCCACTTGGTTTTATTCTTCTCATAAAACTCACGCATCTCTGCAATACTTGGTGTATTCTTGGAGGTGTCACTATTAACTTTCTTAGTTCGTGCCATTTATGTTTCCTCCTAATTATTTTTTTTATGAAAACCTTATTCCCTTTCTAATGGGGAGTAAGTCGACTAAACTACTTGTTTCTATATTTTTCTTTTTTTTATTTACCCTTAACTGATCAACGACATACAAGTTGTATTCCAAACTAGAATATCTATCCTTTCTCATACCAGACTTTTCTTTAACTTTAATAAGACCATTGTTTATTTCATGGTCTAAGTTAATAAGTTCATCTATTAAGAATGTTGTCTGATAGTGTGGAACATATAACATTGCTTTCTGTCTATCAGTAAGTTTATTAAATCCTTTTATTTTATTTGACCATTTATCTTCCATATCAACTTCGGATTGCAGAAGATTAATATAGCCATTTTGAAATCCTGCTCTAAGAGCAAGACACATATCATTGTTCATCTTCGCATTAGCTTTGATGATATACAAACACTTTGTTGTATCTTTAACTCTACATCTTGCGTTCATTTCATCATTATTTAATGAACTCATTGCTTTATAGAAAGTTCCATACACAGGATCAAATCTATCTTGTGCCATAATAAAATCTGCCACCGATAGACCAACTCCATTTGCATCAATTGCAAAATAATCACAATCATACTGGTAAAAATATCTCATAGCCAATAATCCAAGTTCTTCGGTAACAAGTCCTTCTTGTGTCTCGACATATGAGATATTACTAACATAAGTATCTTCATTTGTTTTAATACATTGATTTAATATAAAACAACTGGCATCGTTCTTATTTTTCTTTGATGCCATAAGTGCTATATCCAATGAAAGAATTCTTATTTCATTTAAATTCTTCTTTGGAATCTGTGTTGCAGTTTCTTTATAATAATCAAGTGGTTTTAGTGCATCCTGCAATGTTCGTCTATCGCTTAAAACATTATAGTTAAACAAAGCATCTTCACTTGACCCATAGAATATTCCTTCACGTTCCATCATAAAAGATATATCTGAAAATGTTTCTTCAGACATTTCATTTTCAATCTGTTCCCTCATAAGCAATCCTTCAGCAATTGATAGTTCGTAAGGAAGATCACATATAAAGTATTTCTTTGAACTATCCAAAGAATTTGATGTATATGCCTTAACCTTCTCATACATTTCACTAGATTTGTACCAAGCAGATGACATATATATTTCTTTATTCATCTCTTTTAAATGTTCATATTTTGGATTGCTTAAATATCCTGGTTGTCTTGGTGACGAATTCATATGACGAATTACAGTTCCAATTATTTTTTCGGATACCATACGACTTTCATCGATTATAATAATGTTAGCACGTCCACCTCTTGAATTTTCATTTGCCACTCTAACTTGAATAAAAGAACCATTCTTGAACCAGACTCCGCATTCATTCAGACCAGTACTTGTTTTTAATATTTCATTACATAGGAGAGGAGAGTTGTGCATGAAGTCGTCTGTTATTTTCATGACTATTTCTTTACCTTGTTTAAAAGTATGGCTAAATGCCTGTATTTTTGTTCCGGGAAATAATATACATCTAACACAGGCGAACAAACCAACAAGGTACGTCTTTCCAATGCCCCTGGCGGCAATAAAAAAGAAATAGTCATAAACCATCATGCAATATATAAGTATCTTTTGAAAGAGTCTTAGTTTTATACCCATAAACTCTTCTACAAATCTGTGTGGGTTTGCTCTATAATAAGACGCTCGTTCAGCGACAGTCTCCATAATGATATCTGATTTGCTTTTCTGATCATTCGCAGTATTTTGTTTTTTCTGCGCTTTTTCAGTTATAGGCTTTTTCTCTATTCGACTTTTAATTGGCATTATATATCACCACGACCAAACAAACTTTCATAGATATCATCTGACCGACCATCTTCAGAAAACTCTTGTTTCTTTACTTTATATTGTTCAATATATTCATCATACTCTTTAGAATATCCGTTATCCAAACCAAAGGCTCTAGCAAGATGGCCCTTAAACCATACACGAATATATTTTCCAATACCATCCACATCTTTAAATTCAGGTGATGGCTCTGGGATAGGTTTTTCTTCTTCCCATTTTTCTATAAGTTGTCCGAATGTAAGAGAGTCGGAGAGAGCATTACCACTATTTTGTTTAGGCAACAGATTAGCTGCAGACAATAACTCCTGATATGTTTTATCAAGATCCTTTGTACTTTGACCAGCCTTAGTCGCCTTATTAATTTCCCACTTTTTAAAAGTTAATCTTTCAAACAATTCTTCTTGAGTTTTATTATTACATTCGTATCTTGTAATCCAATCTTGATATTGGTTCTCAAGAAACATCAAATCTTCATTACTAAAGTCATATCCAAATCTTTTCCTAGCTGCCTTAAGAGTCTTCTGAACAATCTTAACATCTTCTGGACTAGGCTCACTGTCATCAACCCCATCAAGAAATCTACTATCAGCGAATGTCATATCTTTATAATTCGGTAATGACTTAACCATAACCAAGTACTGTTGGAAAGCAGTACTTCTCATTTTTTCATTAACGTCATCAGCCATGAATCTTAACTGAGCGTCATAATCCTTTTCAATAAACGGCAAGTCTAACTTTTTAAGAGTGTTAATTGTTTTTTCACGATTATCTCTACGAATACCTGTCTTCTTATCTAAGTCAGTTGCCATATCTAATATACAAGCCTTACAAGCAAGATGTTCAATTTTACTCTTCGTTCTTTTAGAAGAATAAAACTGAGACACTGCCTTAAATTCTCCACAATATGGACAGTAGACATATTCCAAGTTAACCAGCTTATTATAGTCTGTAGCCAACTCATTATATGCAACTTTTACTTTGCTTACCGTTAGTGCTTGTAAATCTTCGGGTGTCTTTGGCTGCTTTAAATAAGCCATAGTTTTTCCACCATCCTTTCTATTCCTTTATAATAAGGTACTATGTACCTAAAGCTCCCTGTCGGACTTGAACCAACAACCTGCTGATTACAAATCAGCTGCTCTGCCAATTGAGCCAAGGAAGCAAAATAGGAAGGCCGAAGCCTTCCTACACAACCGTGATTTATATATTAGGTTCTTGTAATAACAAGCAACCCATTTTCAATTTTTACATCATATGTCTCTGACGAACCACCGCCACCAGAAGTTGAGAGTACCCACTGTGCAGACTCCTGATTGTATACATAATTCTTATTAGTATCAATTTCATGAAGAGTACTACCATTTGCGATTGCAGTACCATTGTAAGACACAGTTGGTTTAACATCTGTTGAGAGACATGAAAAACTACACAGTGCAATATTTGGTTTATTGCCGTATGTATCTAAAGTAACCATTTTTCACAACCTCACTTTCTTTTATTATGAAGTTTCCTGAATTCTAATATTAGAAACACTAAATGTATATGGCAAACTTAAGTCTGCAAGAATATTAAGTTTACCAAAGCTACCATTCTTTGTAGCAGTAAGAGTCTGATCGAATGATACAGTCTTTGTAACAGTTCCTGAGTTAAGAGTAATCTTATCTAATACAATACTGATCATAGCAAAACATCCGTCGTTCATTGTTCTAAGTCTAAAATAAGCAGCACTTGTTTGCTCAGTATCTGTATCAATACTATATGTTATTTCTCCTGTAATTTTATATGTATGACCGTTGCTTACATTTCCAAATTCCAAAATAGATTGACCAGTCACACTAGTTTCTTGCTCCCACAATGGATTAAAGTACACGACATTATTTGCATCCTTATTAGGTAACATATTTCTGTATCTGTTATACAATGCATATGTACGACAAGGCTCGTCAATTATTTCTTCTTCAACACTATCTCCACTAAATGAGACAAATCTAATTTGATTATCAGTACGAACACTGTCGTCATAACATACAACAAAATCTGTAACTCCAACATTTATGTCAATGTCAATAGGGTAGTCTGAAAAATCAAAATCGTTTCCGGGATGGTATTTATCTAATCCAAGTTTTTCTGTATAAGAATGTGGAATGTAATATTTCTTATAACCATTATCAGTTCTTACCCAAAGAATTCTATCTACCAACGTATCATTTGTTACACTAATATGAACCTCGTCATTATCATCCTTCCACACAGAACCAACATACAACTGGTTTGTTCTAAAACAATTGCTAATAGTTGTATTAGGATCTAATGTATAATAGAACACATCAGTGTTATTACTATAACCAAACTGACAATAATTAAACTCTGCATTTGTTAATGTATGCTCAGACTGGTATTGTGGTTTAACCCATGAGTAGCATGAGAAGTTGCCACCATTTACAACGCAATTATTAAACTGAATGTTATCTCCGTCTGCAAATTCTAACTGTAACATTATGCATGCATTAACATATGCTGAAGAAGGAACTCCGTCTTTGTAAACAGGATACGTCACACCCTCAAATCTACAATTGTTAAGGATAATATCATTACAATCAAGACCCTCTCTACCATATATCTGTATGCCATCAGTGTGATTTCCTGTACCATCCCAATAACATAAATCATAAATATAGCAATCATTGAACGTTGTATAACCGAAACTTCTTGTTCCATCATTATAACTTCCACCTATTCGACATCTGTTCAAATCTGTATAAGAAAAATTAGATGTTACAATAGTACTATCATTAATTTCAAATTGAAGATGCTCATTTCCATCTAATGTAATTTCATTGAACTTACAATTATTAAAAATGAATTTTGTATCAACATCAACATTATCATTATTAAATGATCTAACAATATATTTTGTAAAATCAACATTACTTATTGTAATAGTAGTGCCAATCTTACTTGTGTTGTTAGGATCTGAAAATGAAATTCCTATTGCGGCTCCAGCACTATAGAATCCCCAATAAAAATCTTGCATAACACCCGGCTCATCAATACAAGGTGTTAATAATGTTTCATCACAACCAGTACTATATTTATCTGGTATAATATTTGTATCTCTATATTTTTGCTGAATATTACTCATAGTAGCACACCCCCTTACTGAACAATCAGTATTTCGGATGCCCAATTGTAAGATACTTCATATTTAGTTCCGGGAACAAACTGAACAGTTCCTTTGTCAATTGTAATAGCTGCAATCGTACCCTCTCTATAGAAGGTAGGAGCTACAAATGTACTACCTGCAACAAAACTACAATTAAAGATTGCACCTTTAGTTTCGTCAGCAGGCTCTAAGAATGTAATTGTAAGACTATCTTTAGTTCCAAGTTTATAAATCTTATTAGCAGTCAGATCAAATGAATTCTGCTGAACGGTACTGTAATCTAAGACATCAATAGGAAGTCTGGCTTCCTCATCAATGAAAGACACCTCGTCCACTCCATCAAATCCAACAAATTTCATAGCAGGCACTTCAACACGACTCATTATGCCATTCCTCCTTTACTTTAAATTTGTTTACTATAATTTTAAAATGTTTTTCACTTCTAGAATTGACCAGAAGAAGTGACTGTATATATTTATAGGAGGGCGATGCCAATGATTACATTTCGTCACTTCTTCTGAGATGGGAAGATGGGATTCGAACCCACGAAACCTCTCGTACCCAAAACGAGCGTTCTGCCAAACTGAACTACTTCCCATTAAAAGGAGAGAAGAGTATAACCCTTCTCCCCATTATTCTCTATTTAATTATTACCTCACATTAACGAGAGCGTTCCATTCTCTTAATGAATTCGTCAAACTCTCTTCTCATCTGGTCGTTAGGTGCTTTGTCTTTTAATTCATGGAGTGTGTCTACCATCCAATCATTTGAGTTGGAGTATCCACCCATGTCGTTATACATTCTTGTACGACCTCTATATGAGTTACCATAGTCATTGTATCTACTGTATCTACCACTACCATAACTATAGCCTGTCTCGTCCTCACACATCTGAATCAACTTACACAAATTCTTAGCTGCATGAGCAAGTGTATCAATTGTGGGCAATTCAGAACCTTTTAATTCAGGTTTATTACCGAATTCTTCAAGTTCTTCTATAATTTTATCTTTTAATTTATAAATTCCGTGCATTTTTAATCCTCCTTCCTATGCGATTCTATTAATTACAAAATTAGAATTCTGTACGCTAATCACCTGAGTAGGAGTAGCAGTTGGATCATCTGTAACGGCAGATACACTTTCTACCGCAAGAGTGAAACAACATCCTCTCGGAACTTTGATAATAGCAGTACTGGTAACATTATTATATGATTCTGCCACAGTAGGAGATGTTATTGACCTACTTGTTGGTCTTTCAGCACCATTAACAGTAATTGCTACTGCAATTGGAGCGGCAGTACCACCTTCTGGTATTGCGATATTACCATTATAAGTTACCTGATATGTTGCATAGCATTGGGTAGTAATACCCCGGAGAATAAAAATCCCAGTTCCATCTTCGTGATATACATAACCACGAGTACATGGGATAGATGCATCAAATATAATTGGAGCATTCAGAGATACATTCTGAACTTCGTTTGCAAGATATTCAGCCGCCATAATGCCACCTCCTAGAATGAGCCACAACCACAACTGTTGTAGCCTACGCAACAGTTAGGGTTCTGTACTATATAAGATGGAATTGGTTTTGGCGCAACATACTGTTCAACCTCATTTGCTAATGCTCTCTGGCCTGCCTGAATAGTAGCAGTCTGAACATCCTGAGATGCTGCAAGTTGAGCCATAGATAACTGAGTACGAAGGTTAGCATTCTCTCTACGTTCAGCTTCAAGTCTATCCTGACACAAGTCATCTTTGATAGACTGAATACCAGAAGTGATAGCAGAGATAATACTCTGTGTATTCTTTACGGCCTCATATCTGTCTGCACAGTTTTCACTCTGAACAAGTGCCTGAGTCTGAGCAGTAGCAAGACGATTGTCACAACAACACTGTGCCAACTGAGCCTGAAGTCCTGTAAAACCTGTGTTCATTGCAGTTTGATTTGTAAATGCCTGCTGCATGTTAGCCATCTGTCGTGCATTTGCAGCTACTTCAGCAGAATTAAATCCACTATTAACCGCATTTACAACCGCATTACCTGTCTGACAAATGTTCTGATTGATACCAGCGATACCAAGAGCAGTATCACCAAAACCACTTGTCACTGCACTCTGAAGTGCGCTGATTGCATTATTAGTATAAAGATTGTCAAAACCATTCTGTGTAGAGTTCTGACTATTTGCATTTGATGCGAGTAACCATGGGAAGTCATAATTGCCATAACCTCCAATACCTCCACCAAATCCGTTTGCACCCCAGCCTCCAAAACCACCGAAAGCGAAGAGTACTAAGAGGATAATCCATACATCGGATCCCCAATTTCCAAAGCCACCATTACCGCCAAATCCACCCATAGGTGTGACTGGCATAACCATTTCATTACCTTCTGATGTCATAACCTTGATGTCCTTTCTACCATAACGAATATGGATTTTAAATGATTAGTAATATTTATACAAATAGCCTTGACCCGGGAAAGCTATAAGTATCAATTGTTTAGTTCTGCATCATAGAATTCTGAATCGGCAATGCTGAGTTCTGATAAGCGTCTTGAACCTGTTGCTGATTCAATGTTCCATTTTGCATCAAGTAATTCCCAATGGCCTGTGGATTCCCACTAATGCCGAGACGTTCCATCTCATCAAACTGTTGTTTTGTTATCTTACCTTGATTAAGTAAGAACTTACTAATTTGATTTGGGTTCTGTCTAAGTGACTGTATCTGATTTAACATATTCTGCATATTTTGAAAAGGTGGCATAGCACCTTTATTATTGAAGAATGGTAGCATCATTTGTCACCACCCTTCTTGAACAATTTATTTTCAGATGCCGTAGGCTTAAAAGATATTTCTGATAATTTCTTTTCTACTTCAGCTTGAACTGCTTCAGCAACAATATCTAAAATATCATCTGCCTTGACATAATCTTTCAAATTCACTTCAGAAGTTTTTTTCTCCTCATCTTGAACTATAAGTAATTTCTCTAGCGGAGAAACCTTGCCGTTCTGATCTCGTGTCTTTCTGTATGCACGATTAGGATCGTCCATATCTAAAAGAAAAACTTCCTGTCCATAAGCAACCGGATAAATAGTAGCACCAAGTTCTCCTTGAACATAGTCAATTAACTTTGGTGGAATAATAGGAGCAGATACCTGATTTGTCTGCTGAGTATTCTGATAATATCCATTTTGCTGATTCTGATATTGTGAGCCACTATAATTCTGTTGTGGCTGATTGTAATTCTGTTGATAATAAGAGTAACCTAAGTTGCCGTTAACCATGATGTCAATCCTCTCTTTCTAGTTGCATAACTTTCTAGTTGTCTTTTCTGTACCAATAATATTGTGGAAGCTCCATAGAAGAATTCCAAGAGTCATAAAGATCCCCAGAGACCACACAACATACATGATCTCCAAAACCTAAAATGTAAGTACCACTTGTGTACTCATTGCAAAAATCTTGAGCAGTATAACAATCTGGACAAGAGTTATCAATTATCTCTCTATAAAATCCATTCTGTCTCAATACTGCAGCCATTACACTGTTGCTAGTTTCTACGTCACCCATCTTTATTGCAGAGTTGCATAGAAGAACACTAGCAGTTTCCCAATCAATATCAAGAGCCTTAGATAATGCCCTTGGCATACAGTCTCCTGTAAAACGTCCGATTGGATTTGGATTGTAAAATACATATGCCATCTGTCATCACCTCCCTGTTGTTATTATCGATTAGTTAATTGGATGTATTCTGACACAGTAATTTCTCGGACAAAGCATTCATATCCTTTGAACACTTGTTCTCCATCAAGTGAGTGATATTCAACTTCATGAATATCTTTTCTTTGTAAGTAGGTGTTCTCATCCACCTTTGTAAATTCATTTGGTCGTACCTCTAATAATTCATTTTCCCATTTGCTCATTTGATCTCTCCTTTATAAAATATTTTTAATTGTGTGTGTACAAACGACATATGTATTTACAACACATTATTCCCGAAATATTTTTTAGAGAGATAAATTTTTAATCCTACAAAAATAGTAGGTGGCATTTATGGTCAGCCACCATGACCGATGGTCTGTTATAAGGTCAGCCATCCGACCTAGTATATATAGTAATCTACGACACCCATGAGAGAGTGGTAGATAAAGAAAAAAGAGGTACGAAAATAAAACTGTAGAAAATTAAATAAAACTAAAAAGTTTTAAATAATAATCTACAGTTTTTGTTTAATAATTTGTCAAAATAGTTTAAAAATAAATAAAAACAAAATGTTTTTAAACTTCCTTTGCGGAAGACACTACAGTAAACTTCAACTCATTATGAGCAGGTTTCTTCCAAGGCTTTCCATCGAAAGGTGATACACCAGCCTTTTCAGGAATCTGTTTAACAACAAACTTTCCAAGTCCGGGAAGAATTACTGTATCAGTAACATCATTCTCTAAAGTTTCCTTAACTACATCCACATAGGTTTCAATAACTGCCTGAACATCTGCCTTTGTGCATCCATCCAAACGTTTTGCTACTTCCTTAATCATTTCTGCTTTGTTCATAATTTTTAATCTCCTTTATATCCTTTAATATTTTTAGTTCAATAAGAACTTATATGTTTCTGTATGACCTTTTGATTTATCAAATCCATAAACCTTTACTGAAGACTTACTTCCCTTCATGATAGAATCACTATAAGGATCGCTACCAATAAATGATGGACTAATAAGAATCTCTGTGTCATTACTTCTGGTTTCAAAACATGGGATTTCTTTCCCATTGTGGAAGTGACCAAGTACCAAAAAGTCAATAAACTTATGACATAACATACTTAAATCACGTAAAGAATTATCAATGTTCTTTAACTGATGACCGTGCATTGCAATGATGTTGTAATCCCAAATAGGAATCTCAATAAACTGAGATTCATCATCTGCAATATTTACAAACACTCTATCATTCATAATGCATAAATCTGCAATATAATGTGAGATAACATACTCAAGGTCTTCATCTGCAAGTTCACTTGCTTTAGTGCCAAGAGGTCTTGTCTGTGTATGGTTTGCAGTCGGAACATGATAATAGTAAACCTTAACGTAAGCACTAAGCTCATTTAAGAAACTAGCAATCAGTCTACTAATTTCTACAGTTGCTTTAACAACACTAGAGTCATTAATCTTTAAATCACTAACTCTTAACAATCCCTGCAACATGTCGCCTAATGATGCAACATATATCTCATCTATTTTCTTTTTATTTACAAAGTTAATCAGATCTCCACATAATTTTCTGAGCCTATCCTTTGCAATAGTGGGAGAGTATTCGTTATTAAAACTTTTAAACATTGCACCATAATGAACATCAGACAATGTAACCAAATACTTTACGTTTTCATCATTTGATTCTTCAGATGCATATAATGGCTGAAAGTCCGGGAGTGGAAGAGTGTCACAGACATATCCGACATACTCGTAATACAGTTCGTGTCTTGACTGACTTCTATCAATGCGGTTTCTTTCAACATTCATTGTCTGTAATTTAATTCTCTCTTTTCTAAGATCTTCCTTCTGTTTTTCAAGTTCTTTTGAATAAGAACTATCAGATTCATATTTTTTAAAAACATTAGATTCAAGAAATCTTTTAGCTTGCTGATAAGGTTTGCGGTATGCGGCTTCAGTTCTATATTCTTCTTCAGACTCTCTGAACTCATGATTGATAATATCTGCGAGTTCTTCCCAAGATAAATCTAATCTTCCAGAGTCTTTTGCCTGTCCAAGCCTAAATATAAACTGTTCCTCATTTTCATTTTCTAATCTATGTAACTCCACTGGATCACCGCCTATCCAATGTCATCTTCATCCTCCAAGTCTACAACAATCTTGAAGTCTACAGTCTCAGTTCCTTCAGGCAGTGCCTTAAGAATCTCCTCTGTAATATCACCTTCGTCATCTACAAACTTGGATTCTGCCAATGAAATATTTGTTAACTTAATTGTTCTTTTAGGTGTACTCTTAGGCACACTGTCTTTTACTGAAAACATCTTTTTTATTCCTTTCTATCCCAATCTATTTAAAAATAGTAGTAAAATCTGTAATGATTTCATCTACAACTTTATACTCAACAAGTTCATCACATGTTAAATACCAATCCTTCTTTGCATTCTTCTGGAATATCTTTTCAGGAATTTCAGTATTTTCTAAAATATATTTCTTCATGCTTTCTTGCTGACGTTTATAATTCTTCTGAGCTTCCTCAATCTGTTCAGCAGTTCCACCAAGAGTGGCAGACCCACTGTGAACTAGCAACTGGCTATGAGGAAATGCAAACTTCTTATGACCAGAAATAAATAATAAGAATCCTGCCGACATAGCAACACCCATTGCTACAGTGTAAATAGGAATTCTACTTGACCTGATTAAGTCACAAAAATAAAATGACTGTTCAAGATCCCCACCATAGCTATGTATCATAATATAAATAGGCTTTAATTCATTTTTAGGAATGTCTTTTTCCTCAAAGTTTAACTGAATAATTGCCTTAGACAATTCAATTAATCTGTAGTAGTCTGGGTCAATTTCATAATCAATATAAAAAACTCTTTTACCCCTAGATCCCCAATAGTCATAATCTTCAGGACAAGGAATAAATGTGTCCTTATTAAATTGTGATAAAAAATCTGGTAATGGAATATTAAACTGTTCCAATAACTTTCCCTTCTTTCCTTTTAGATTTCTACATGAGTTCCGCTAATTTAGCGATTCTTCCTCTGTAGATATTTTTCAATTCAATTTCACCGTAGAAGTCCTCCCCACGGAACACCTCAGAGAGTCTTCTCATTCCGTTGTTAAATCCTGCATACTGTGGCAAGTCTACCTGTGCAGCATAATCACCATCAATAATACAAATAGAATCTTCACCAATTCTCTGAAGAGCTAACTTCATAAGTGAGATATCAAGGTTCTGTGCCTCAGTAATATATACCGCACAATTAAGACCAGATGTGTCAAACCCACGAATATCACACATTGGTAAGATGTCTAATTTATTCTGTTGTATAAGCTGATCAATAAGAAATTTGTCACCCAATTTAGCACCAAGCATATTTCCTAGTGAACTATCAGCAAGTTTCTCTAACTGACTTCCTGGTAAGAAACCTAACTTAGCTGCATTAGCAGTAGGAGTGGGGTTAGCAAATATAACAATCTTATCAATCTTATTTTTTTCTAATAGATATAACATATAGCCAATTGCTAAATAACTTTTACCAGTCCCAGCTGGGCCTTTAATCATTGTGAGTTTATTTGTCTTCATACTATTTAAAGCAAGAGTTTGATAGATGTCACCATCATAAGGTTTAACACTACCAAATATCTTTGACTTAATATTTGTAAAATCAACAAACTTAAATTCATTACCGTCCCAACGATACTTGTCTTTAACTTCACCATTAGTATCTCTTATGATTAAATACTGATTTACCAATAATCCCCATTTGTTAACCGGGGTTTTTATTGTCTGATAGAAGTCTGTAAGTTCATCGTCTGTCATAGTAACTTCAATATAACCACTATAAGAGTCATCATAACCATCATTCGTACTTTCAACTCTTAAGTCGAAAATATTCTGAGCAATTAATTTACATGACAAATCATTTGTAACAAATGTTAGTTGGTTATATCCATCACTTACACGTTTCCATTCTCCATCAACATTACTAAGATGTTCTATAGCAAATGTTGCGCTCATACAAATACGAACATCAGGAGAGTCTTCAATACCATACAATTCTCTTGAATCAGATGGTAAGAAATATTTTTCATAACAAACAACATAATACTTATCTGGATTGTCATTCAATAATTTAACAACCCTTCTAGCATTGTACTTTGTCTGATCATCCTTATTTCTGTTAACTTTAATATCTTCAAGTTCAACTAAAGTAATTGATGAAATAAAGAAGAATTCTTCAAAGGCTTTCTCTTGTAACTCAAGAAGTGCGTTTGTGTCATAAAATTTCATTAGTAATCAATCACACCTTTCATGTTTACTTTATTTAGTTTTACTTATTAGCTTTTAACTTTTCTTTACGGATTTTTTCAAGGCACTGCATATTACGTCTGTTCTCGCAGAGGTAGTAGTGCTGATATCTTGTGTATGTATGGCTGATGCCATTCTCGCCATAAGGAACACCATACTTCTTATTCAGTTCAAGAGATTCTTCCTTAGAAATCTTAATCAAAATTATTCCTTCTTTCATTTTTAAATTTCCCAAAGTGGGATAGAAGTAAGGGTGGGATTTGAACCCACGACCTTTGCGGTTTGTTCCGCAACGAGCTGACCGACCTGCTCTACCTTACTTACCATTGCTACGCCCAGGAGTTGAACCTGGTTACCCATGCTTATGAGGCACAGGTAGATTCCGACCTACCGCCAGCTATAAAAAACAGTGACGATGCCGAAGGGAGAGTAGACTTGACACCGCCACTGTGGAGACGATCTCGCTATATTGCCAGCGAGAGAGCATTTGAATTTATATGCATGCATCCTTATTTGTATACCGCCTCGGAATATAAATATAGCGGTGAAACCTACTATTTCACTACAATTTCAGTTTCTCATAAGTGGACATAACTAACCATTAATTGACATAAATAAAAACCCCTAGATAACTAGGAGTTTTTATTTACATACATACCACATATTTTGTTCTAGGTGTACACACATTTTAAACTACACCTTCAAGGTTTTTTGAAAGTACCTTAAATAATGATGTTTTGTTTATATTATAAAGCACATTAAGCAGTAATGCACGATTCTTATTTACGTTTGACTTAATTGATTTACGATTCTGCTTTGCAGATGGAGTTATAATAAAACTCCTGTCAACCAACCAACTCATAAGACCTAAATAATTCTTAGATATATTAATCCCTCTCAAATCATTCATGAGATTATCAAAGTCACTACGTAATAAAATATAATCACTGTCCTCTGTTGAATTATCAGTATTATAGTTGTATAAGTCAAAAGAATATTTCTCAATTAAATCTTCAACCTTCTTACAAGTCTTCCTATGAATGTCAAGAGGATACTTCTTAAAGAAATGATCCATTGAAAGGGTAGAAGACGAGGAGCGCACTTCCTTAAACTTTAAGTTATACAAATAGTTCATAGGACAATGTATATCTTTATTTAAACTCTTTTCATTAAATCCAGGACGGATGATAGACCAAAACATTGGATATCCATTAGATGAAACGTCCATCTGCCTTTTGATATGCTTAATCTCTGCAGGTATATCAATATCAAACATACGTTTCGCTGAGTCAATTGCCAACTGAGCAAGCACTGATAGAATAGCACAATAATCATCATACTTAGGATCATCAAATGAACAGGCATATGATTGTGCAATCTGTGCCAAGTTGCTTGACTCACCAATGTCCGTCTGTGATGCAGACAATAAGTTATCCAATCTTGCAAAGTCGTCCATTGAACTAGAGTATACGTTCTTATCTTTTGGAACATTGTTTACTATAGTAGGATAATCTACATAGCACATCTTCGCATGTTCAACAATATCTTTTTGATTGGTAACATAAAAGAAGTCTGAATCTTGATCACAACCATTTGCCCTATCCTGAACAGATGTACAAATCATGTTCATCGCAATAATCTGTTTACCAAAGTTAAAATACTTCTTCATATTCTCACTATAAGTATTATGTACGTATAACAGATTATTCTTAGAGTTGAATGGACTACGAAAGGCCGCCAGATATTCTCCGTCATTAAACCTTTCTGTATAACATTGAATAACATTATCCTCTACATGAAACGTATCATCTTTGTCCACGTCATCTGGATTTCCACTAGCTGCATAAAGTAACATAGCATAAGGTGATCCAACTAATGTAAGATTATCTGCATCCTGTATAAGTTCTCCGTTCTTCATACCAAGAACATAATTGGAAATGATTTTTCTTTTCCTATCTCTAAAGTATGAACTCCTTTCAAACTCAGGATTATACTTACACATCTCATATAAAAACTCATAGTCATTAGAAAAGTTTTTCTTCTTGTTTAGGAAGTCAAGAAACTCATTACTATCACTCTTAAGTTTATATACGTAATTAACAGACTCCTTGCAAACATTTTCCATGATATCTTCTGATAATGAGTTCACCATCTGATACGACATACGTTGATACTTTCCAAGTTTTGATGGGTGTGCAGTCTTGACTACCCCGAACATACAACCGTTTTCATACACCCGGTCACACCAGTACTCATATGTGATGCCAAACACATCCTTACACCATTTCATTGCGTTATCTGTGGTTATCAGTTCAATGTCCTTTACATAATGCTCAACACCAAACATATCCGTGACAGTAGCAGTGTAGTAGTCAGCACCAAAATAATCTTTAAAGAACTTTTGGATATTTGTATTGAATGCTGCCATCTTACAGAAGTGGTGTCTCAATAAAACATATCCATTTCCCCATACCGGGAAGATAGAAGAGTCTATAAGAGCCTGACCATCAAATAAAGTATTCTTCAATTTGTAATTGTCAATGTGCTTTGCTACACAACGTTTAAGTTGATCCGTTTCAATACTAATAACATCAGTAGTAAAGAATCTATCTACATCCTTTAAGATTAAAATATTCTTAGGATTAATCTTTATACGTCCAACTATACCAGAAGAGATAAGTGGGATATAGGCACTGGCCTCTACAATAGGAGCATTGTCCTTTGGCAACTCAATCCCCATGTACAGGAACTTCTTGGCTCTCTCATACAGACGGTCACAAACGAACATGCAGCTACCCTTCTTCGCTTTTCCAGTTGAGCGGTATAGCATCTTGTAGTGTATGTTCTCTACCTTCTTGATCTCACCATTCCGATCCCTAGTGATGTACTCAACAGTCACACCTTCGTTATAGAATATCCTTCTCAATTCTTCTTTAGAATATTTTTTATAATTTTTTTTATTTTTAAAAGCAATCTTAGTTAATTCTGATATCTTTTTTCTTTTTTTTATTGCTTTTTCTAATAAAAATAAATCTTTTTTTATTAAAGCAATTTTAAATTCTTTCCTTGCTGCTTTGGCTACACTATGAAGATGTGCCATCTCTTCTTCATAAGAACGACTACCATAATTAAATTCTAAACAAATAATATCTCTGGTAGATTCACCTTTCCAATTAGTAAGTCCATTCTCATCAAGGAAGTCTTTAAATAAACTGTTTACAAACATTGCATCCTTATATTCATAGTGGTCACGCACCCCATTGTTATATTCAAATAGGGTGCTTGCCTCAATGTTTTTTATTTTGAGTCCGAACTCACTCAATGAACATCACCACCTGATACAATATAGTCGTATAGTAATTCAGGTGTGGAGATATCAACATCTTCTCCCTTGTCATTCTTATAACATCCATCTTTATACTTTCTTCCGTACTCTAATTCATAGCAGAAGTAAGCAATGTCTGTTAAACCATCTTCGCCCGGCTTCTGATTCATAGCTTCTTCTAAAACAAATACAAGTGAATCGGAACAATCTGGCTGGTAAATATATCCATCAGAGCAGTGAGACTCAAAGAAATTATTTAGATCTTCCTGATAGTTCCTTGCCCTGATAAGTTCATTCATTGCTTTTACAAAAGTTTCTTTAGTTAACATAGTGTTGTCTCTCCCTTCAAGTAATTGTTATTAGTTTATTCTCTATTTCAATCTTTACTTATATTCAATCTTCATCATCGAAATCTTTACTTTCATCCGTATCATTATTTACTTCTTTACTTTTTCTACTCTTAGCCAGCCTTTCAGCAGCTGCCTGTCTTTGTTCTTCTGTTAAAGTATTTGCTCTTGGTGCAGATATCTTAATAAACTTTAATGGTATTCTTGCATATACAGATCCATCTTCGTTTTCTTTAAATCTCTCAAAGCACTCTGGCATACGTTCATATAATTTCTTAATCTTGTTAATATGCTTTTGACTTGTAAAAGAAACAGTACAAGTCTTTTGTCCCCTTAAGAATTCAATCATGTTTTCATTATTATCTGCCATTACGTCTCGCCTCCAATCTAGCTTTCTTGTTTAATGCCCTATGGCGATGTTCTGTTGATTTCTTTACTTCTTCTGATACATCTTCTAAAGATGTATAACTCCCAAAATCTTCCTCGTCCATAATAGGGGAGGGTAGTAGTCTAAATAATTCCTCTCTTGTGTACTGACGGAAAGTATTAACTTCCGGCTTTGTTTCTGATTCTTTGTCCATGATGCATCTCCTTTTCTGTTTTAATCATTAGTTTGTACCTCACTTTCTTCAAATAAAAAAACTCAGGCTAGTCTGTAGCCTGAGTAAAGTGTGTGTTATTCTTAATGTATATTCGGCTACAGTATGTTATTCTCCATTTTGTAGCCAGGTAAGTTATGTTTTTACTTATTTATTTTTCAAATCAAATTTACTATTTAGTTTATATGAAACATTTGCTCGATTACCACCTTCATAATGTATGTCTCTTGTTATAAGTGCAGTATATATATTACTTTCGTTTAATAATATTTTTACACAACTATTGGATGTTTGCTTACTATAACCTAAATCAGATCCAATAGACTCAGATGATTGTACACAATCCCTGGTGCCATTATAAGTTCTATTCTTTATATATAGATAAAATCTAAATGTAGAACTTATACTAATATTTATTTCATCACTATAGCATTTAAATAATTGAACTATTGCATTAAACTCATTCCAATATAACTCCACATAATTATTCTCTGGATTTGGTCTACGTTTTATTTTTGCATATATAATCTCAGAAAGCTTCACAGATTCAATATCAGATATTAGTTCAACATATCCTTCTTCCTGCATTCTATATAGTGATTTTATTATTTTGTTTAATGCAGACATTGGTTTCTTTCTGTTTTCTTTGTACCCAAGAACATCATATAATATTTCTGATAATGAAAACTTAGATAAGCCACATCTATTTTCATTCATCAGTACATAATAAAAGATAGTAAGGTAGAATACATATTCTTCAGTCTCTTTCTTCATAAACATATCATTTGGAATTTTTATAAAATGCTTCCCAGATGTAAGTTTGGTTCTTGTATCTTTATCATTGCTCATTGTAGTTCTCCCTTCAAAAACAAAATTTACTTATTCTATAGCATATTATTCTCCATTAGTCAAGTGATTGGGTACTTTTTGCACCCACTAAGTCAAGTGATTGGGAACAAAATGCACCAATCACTTGACTAGTCGGTCAACCGATTGGGTACTTTTTGCACCAATCACCATCCCATATAATATAATAGAATTATATTAATATAATAGAATACTAAATCTAACTTAATATATATTTATTCCGTTCATAATATTTATACTCACTTCGTTCGTATAAATATTATTTCACTCCATAAATATATATTAAGTTAGATTTACCCTCCCTACTACGTAGGAAGGGGAGTAACCCTCCGGGTTCTAATGTAATCTTCTTAAATGGATTTGCAATCATATTAAATGAATTTAAGATTTGTTTGTAAGTTATATATTTGAAATGGTGCATTTCATGTTTGTTAGATATAGCTGCTTGTTGGTTCTTGAAGAGTATATAAAAGTATATAAGAATTTTAAAAGTATATAAGAGTATATAGAGTGTGGTACTTATTTGTTTTATATACCCCGGTATGAGGTTATGATCTGGATGAGATATCCTGAATGATTCTTTTGGTGAAAACTTATTGATTATAAATAGAGATTGATATCAAATTTCAATTCTATGTATTTGGTCGATAAAGTATAAGGGTATGATAGTTAAATCTGAAATCGGATCAAATTTCTATTGATTAATCAATAGTGTGATGTTTAAGAGGTGACTGAGATTATCTCTTTTTTTTGATTGTACGGATGCTAACTATTCATATATTAGGAATATTGGGTTGAATTGTATGTAAAATATTAATATGTTAATAGTCGTGTATTGTTGTGGTGTGTGGTTGTTGTGTGATAGTAACATTTTTATTTGATGATAACTTTGTGAATGTTAGTATTGAATATTTGTGTTAGGTTGTGATCTACTTGCGTATTACTGGAATGTTTAAAAGTTATTGATTAGCAATAGAGTTTTGATGCGAATTTGAATTGTTTGAGTGCGAGTGTAGATTTTATTGTAGACGTTGTTGATGATGTTGTTGGTGGTGTGTATTTGGTTTGACTTTGATTTGGTTTTGATATTGTAGTTTAATTGTTTAAGGTGGGGTGGGATTAGAGCGAATAGTTTTAAGGATGGAGTAGTGAAGACGGAGTTGGGTCGCCCTTACCGGAAAATGATTGGTATTGGATATTGATTGGATGCTAATTGTTGATAAGTCTGTGGGTAAGTTTGTGCATAGTCGCAGCTTGGACTAGAAGTGTAGAGGATTTGGTTGTGGATAAGTTTGGGGATTGACTGTATTAAGTGCTTAATACAGTGATACTATATTTATGTTAAAGGATTATTTTTTTGTACTGTATTTGTAGATTATACGATATGAGGTGTGATCAGGTGAATTGTTGGGTTGGGT